>OGFY01001073.1_pt1 | contig 22178 bp, 22 predicted proteins | sample 1570951 | NCBI WGS metagenome assembly OGFY01 (sample SAMEA2581942, study PRJEB24529) | metagenome | biome: Human gut stool | place: China | collected 2011
GTTGTTTGTCCGGTTCATAGTCTTTGTACAGATAGAACAGGGCATTGCGTCCTTCGTTATCGACGGCGTTGACATTTGCGCCTCTGTCCACAAGATATTTTGTCGCATCCAGACTGCCACGTTTTACCGCTAACATCAACGGTGATATGCCTTCCTCATCTGGCTGATTCACATCAAAGTGATATTGTTCTACAAGGGCTTTGATTATTGCAAGAGAGCCTGATTTTCCAATTTGCCATAGCAGGACGTTCCATTGCTCCTGATCCACAGCATATACATCTGCTCCCTGTTCCATCAAGAAGTTGAATGTTTCCAGACTGGTGGTAAACATCAGTGGCGTTTCTCCAGAACGACTTCTGGAATTGACATCCGCTCCATGTGCAAGCAGGAATTTCACCATCTCCAGACTGCGTTGAACACTGAGTTGAACCGCATGATGTATAGGCATCAATCCGTCTTTGTCAGCACAGTTCACAGATACATGATATTCCTCCATCAGGGACTTTGCTAATTTTACATCATACGTGCAACGAAACAAGTCCTCTGCCATATCTTGAGAAACCTGCAAGCCATACCTGATAAAGAATTTTAAAGGTTTATCAGCGGTATTAAAGGCTTTCCATATTTCTTCGTTACTGAACTTAAACTCTGTCAGCAGGAATTTCAGTAACGGCATCGATAATGTCGCTTGCAGTATATTAAATCCCATAAGACCTTTTACATGAATGTCTGCTCCATGGGCGACCAGCAGACGAATGAGTTCTTTCATTTGTGAGACTGATACTGATGAATAAATAAGAAAGTTGACAAGCTCAGACCATAAAGGCATTGCCAGAGGAAGCATTAAGCCTCTCACATTCGGATCAACTTTCCCGGATCGGATGAGATAGCGAATCTTCCGAAGATCGCAGGTTTTTATTGCCCTCTCCAGTTGCTGATAGGGCTCATGCCTATGCTCTTTGTAGAACTTTTTGTCTTCTTCTGTCGCCATACCGTTTCCTCCTCAAAATTTTTTATATACAGGCTTATTGATTCAACTCTAAATTCAATACGAATCGCTGTTGTTGCAGAGAAATATCAGCGATATTGACAATTAACGGGAGCCCCAATTTTTTCCGCCAGAACGTTTGTAAATCAAAGGAAAGGCGAGACAGGGATTCACGGGTCAACGTTCCGGCACATTGCTGTTCAAGAACAGAGGTTATGTCTTTATGAATCCAGGAGGCGATCTTGTTGCCTCCGGTGATAAAGCAATCAGGCAGCCATTTTTGAATAAATCCCAATTGACAAATATCAATATGAAGAGATGCGACTGAGGCTTGTGACAGACTGATCTGAACAATTGCGGATACGGCCGGCTTGGATTCTCGCAAAATGACATCAAATGCGATACGGGCTTCTTCAGTAATGCGGATATTATCCAATTTCTCCAGAACATTCAGTCCGGGAAACTCCTTACCGATTTTCACCAGTTGTTTTAAATCATTTGCATCCGCTTCGACACGTATCATTTTAAGCCTATGGAGATTTCTGCGCCACTGCCGCAGAGTTTGCAGCTCAGATCACCTTTGAGTTTATCATATTCCACGTCCGTTTTCAGAACCAGTTCCGTATCTCCAAGCACAAATTGCTTTTCACCGAAACAGATCAGAAACTTGTTGCCGGTATGCTGTACCACCTGCGGACAATATGCCGTCAGCAGTTTCTCAATATCCACCGTGTCCATCTGTATTTTTATCACGAAAGACCTCCTAATTATTTCTATTGCGAAGGATTTAATTCGACTTTGCTCATGAGATACCGGTGCTCAGCAGAAACTATCCAGAACAGTAATCAATTTAGAATCATGCCACTATATGAAGCAAAAAGCGACATGACTCTAAATAGGGATTTTAATCCCTCAATAAAGGAAGAAGTTTTTGTTTTTCCAAATCCAAACTAGAGGTAGCCATTCGAGATTCCAAGATTTTTTTGAAAATCTCTTTAACATTATTATTTTTGCTTCTCGTACGAATTTCCTTAGAAAGATTCTTTAACATTTTCGTCTGTTTACTGGAATCAGACTCATTATTTATAGTGGTCAATCTTTCAGCCAGCCATCGATATGCAATTTCCTGAAAACGTCTGGCTTCATCCGGAGAACAACAATAGCTGCCTTGCAAACGCTTGAATTCTCTTTCCACAGCAGGAGCGGAAAGTAGTTTTACGGCTCTTTGGCCTTCATCATCTTTAGCCTTTGTATATTCAACTACAATTTTATCGGTCCAAAAGGTGATTTCGAAATCTTCAGCGAATCCAACTCCAGCTTTAATTTTTTTCCATCCATTTGTAATGCTATGCCAAAGCTTTCGTTCATCCCTCCAACTGATTATTTGGCCTGGATAGCGAGCACGAATATTTTGTTCCAGTCTTGCATAATTTTCTTGTGATATTCCGTCACAGGAAATTGTATATGAAAATTTATTTTCAAACAGGAACTCCAACATTGCAGCATCACACTTCTCCCAACGCAGGATACTTCCATCTGGGAATTCGGTAACACTGTTGGACGCAGATACGGAAGAATCCGTTCCTACATTATTTTTAACGGAATCCTGCCTGCTGAAGTAATCAAATCCATTGTTTGTAATCTCTGTTATTGAATTACTAAAGCCCACCAATTGATTTCGATAAATGATTGATTCCTGATGTAATGCCAGCAAAGCACTGATATCATCCGGTAATAAATCGTTATGATTGGGCAAAGCACGATCAGCTACTATATTTAATATATGATCGACATAGTCCCGCTTTAGAAGATTTTGCCAATTCTTCAGTGAAATAAGGAGTTCCATACATTTGTCATCTGCTTTTCTGGAAGATTCCCAAATAGACTTCTTCTCATCGCAGAACTGAGCAATCTTACAATAAGATTGATTATTCAGATGAAAGGCCAATTCCATCAATTTATTTCGATTTAATCCCAAGGATTTTTCTGCAAATGACAAATGTTCATTCAAACGGATTTTTTCCTCTCCCCATAGCGCAAATAATTCCTGCTTAAACTCAGTCTTTGCTTCATATTTGTCGCGGATCCATTTCCCAATGGCCTCACTTTGCTGCTCGCTATTCATATTGAATAAATCAGGCAATGCTTGTTTCTGTATAATTTCAAAATCCTTAACAAGCATTTCTGCAAGCGATAAACACTGCTTTTGAAAAATTTGCGCATAGTCCTTTTGAAGAAGGTTGGATTTTTCTTCCGCACTTCCGGTGTCTGGAACCAAAATCAAACAGGAATTTTCTTGCTTCTCTGCAAAGTCTTTTAACTCCTCATACTTATTTTTCTGATTAGTCAGTAAATACAATTCACTGAGAAAAATACTACTCATCGGTAAATTGTTACCACGCATAACCAGCATTTCAAAGAAAACAATCGCCTGATGAGCAAAAGGTTCTTTTGCCGCAGAGTGATCATTTGAATTCGATAATTCTTTATAGGCGGAAGCGTAAACCAAAGCCGCTTTCAACAATAATTCCGGATCATCAACCGCAAGACGCTTTACCGCTTTCAAAAATAGATCATCCTGTTGAACCGCCTTGGCCCACCCAATTTTCCCAGCTAGCAGAGCAACATGACGCAACCTGGCATCAGCTCCGATAATATCCTGACGCAATAAGTTCAAATCGTGGTCGAGTTCAAGGAATTTGGACAAATGATTTTCCGCATTATCTCTCCAGGTCTCAGCACCGGACTCTTTTAAGGCTTGTTTTTCATCGTACACGCCTTGAGCCGCAACTCCCAATTCATACCAAAAATACGGATATGCTTCAAAATCTTCTTTATACTGTTCCAACTTCTTATATCGAGTAATATGATCCGCCTCGGAGCGGATTTCATTATACCATTCTATTTGGCGAACCGTCAATCGCCATTCATCATTGAAGTTATAAGTATCAGATAGACGCCACGCCGTTTCAAACAAGGAGGCACGTAATGCATGAAGCTGTTCAATAGCAGATCGTTCCAATTTCCAAAGTTCTTCCTCCAACTGCATGCCAGCTTCCCGTTTCTTATTTTGATACCCGACATACATGCTCCCCGCTTGAATTGCTGCTGCAGCAGCAATAGTCCAAGGATCACCACCTACGACAAACAATCCTCCGCCGGAAGATAAACTTTCCCAAAGAAGTTTATTCATTCTCTGATGATGACGGGCTTCAAGCAGTTTACGCTCTTTCTCCTGAAGTCGGAAAAATATGATTGTATCAAGAATCTTCCTCATCGTTGACAAGAGGGCTTCATCTTTGACTATAACCTGCAGATTGATATTGTTGAGTATTGCATTGTATTCCTGTTCCATAACCTCTACATTTCCACTGGCAATAATGCGCGAAATGGAAGTTGTGCAGAGATTTAATGCCATGGCTGCACGTTTTTTATTAACTAAAAGTGTTAGATCTCGTTTATCGGCAGCTTCCTGCAAAAGCAATTCCGCTTGTCTTTTATTTTCTTGGCTTTCCTGCAAAAGCGTGGAGGCTGATTTCAGAGTTTCTTCTGTGCAATGACGAAGTGTTTTCAATTCTTCACGATCGTTTTTCAAACCGGAAATTATTTCGCTGGTTGAACTGATCAGTGACTGGACAGTCTGATTGTTTGAAATAACTTGTTGTTTGGCCTCTGTGATATTACGTTCATTCTGGGTATTCAGCTTTTTAACTTCTTCAAGTATATCCGTGACTTCAGAACGAAGTCTATCACTGTTCTTCAATGCGTCTTGAGAGGTATTAGATAAATTCTGTATTTTCTGTTGTTCGTTTGAGATTTCCTGTAGAATCGCCATTGCCTTGGAAGAAAAAAACTCTTCTTTCTTTGTAATATCATTTTTCAAAACATCGAGTTGGACGGATAAGTCATTATTCCTTTTCAATAATACTTCGGCTTCAGCAGTGTGGCTTTTTCCAGATGAAATTACCTCGTTGGCTTGTTTTAATGTAGCTTCGCAATTTTCCTGCAAATTCTTGACGATTGCCCGATCCTGTTCAATTCCGGAGGTTACAAGTTGTACAGTTTCGATTAAAGATTTGAGAGCCTCAGTTCCCTCCGCAATCCGTTTTTTTTGTGCTTCCGAAACATCTTCCTGTTTTCTTTGAAATTCTTGTATTTGCAAATAAAGAGAATCTACTTTTTTTAAGTTCTCTCCTGTATCTTGAACTAACTTATCTGCCGTTTCAAGATTTTTCGTGGCAACCTCATGGAGCTCGTCAAGTTTTTTGGGCCCCCAAAACGGACTGGTCAAGACAGAAAGGAATTTTGAATTCATCACAGACCTCCTTAATACGTTCTGTTTCTTATGTTAAATTTCAAAATAATTGGTACATGATCTGAAATCTTTTCCCTGTAATGTGCAAAGTCGCCATTGCAAAATAGACGGGGGGCATCTATGCGTTGCATGGCCAGTACATATTCCGTCTCTGCATTAGAAAAAGAAAAGTGATCATAGTCACTGGCATAAGCATCTGCATGAGGATCTTCTTGAATTTTGCTCAAAGAAATCGTCGTTTTTTCATGTTGACCTGACCGTATTCCCATTTTTTCATTCAGAGGCATAGAATCTATTAAAATACAGTCTTTTAAAGGTAGATTATAATCACCGGTGATAAATGTATATCCAACCCTGTAATCACCGCTTCTTGCATGGGCAATTGAAGGAAATACTTGTTTGGAAAGCTTTGTATATTCTGCACGTCTCATGCAAAGAGCCGATAGATCATCCCCTTTGCTTTGCGAATATTTATCTTTTCCAAAAATAATATGGGTATTGATTAGTCTAATTTCAATAAATGGAGAACAAGGCGCACAGGGAATGAAACGACCAACATATGGAGGCCGAACCAGTGAACGACTCCATTTGGCTTCTATGTGTGGTTCATATATTTTCCCATCAGAAATGAGAAGCGAAAAGGTATTCCTGTTCCATAAAAAGGCATAGCCTTCCCGGTCATTCCGAATAGTTTCCTTCATTTCAAAGCGAAAATCCCAATTACCTCCATACATATTGAGATTTCGCTGTAACTCTTGAACTGGTTTTTCGGAAAGGATTTCTTGTAAAGCTATGATATCTACCTTATGCGATTTTATAATTTGGGCAATTAAATTCCAGTCTTTTTTGTATTGAGAGACTGCATATTCTCCCATTTTCAATGTGTTAAATGATGCAATGATGTAACTCATTATATTTCCTTCCGCAAATTTTATTCAAAAAGGGTAAATTCCCCGACTCTAAAAGTGTGAAAGATACCCAATTTTTGCAACCACCCGCAAAGCAGGCATGTGAGTTTGGACGCTAAATACCACGAACTTGCCTCGGGGATAGCCTGATCGACTGCAAAAAAACTTTATTACTGATGAGCATTTCTGAAAATTCCTTTACTTTACATAGGTTACAACGATTCCTGTTCCAAATTCTTTCCTGATTTCATAATCCGGATCGTAAGTGGCAAGATTATGAACTCCCGTGGCTCCCAAAATTGCCGCTCCAACTGGCGGGGCAATTGCAGTCAAAACTCCTCCGATAATACTGCGCCCTTTTTGATAGACGCGACACTTCATTCCCAATGCCTCACAGCGATTTTCCACAATAGCGACAGCATCAGCTTGATGAAATGACGGCACATTTACAACTTCAAACGAAGCATGTGCCCGTAAGAGTTCATCTGCCTTTTCCTGATTCAAGTCCTTAAAAAGAACAACCTGATATTTAGGTGCCATAATAAAAACCTCCTGTTTGATTTTAATTTTGTAACAAAAAAAGGACGTACCCTGCTGCACTCTGCCCATGGTACGCCAATACCAGATAACGAATGCAAACAGAATACGTCCAAAGGATGTATTCCGTCAGCATCTACGTTATCTGCTTTGATTTGGCGTTTTAGGACAGATGATTGCTGAAAATACTTTTACACGAACTCTTGTAAATTGCTCAGTCGGCAACGTTCCTTTCATTTGTCCAGCGATACAATCACGGAAAAAATATAGTGCATTGTTTCCAACTTTGCAAATCGTATTTTCATCGATTTCCCAAGAAATCGACCGGAATACATCATTCTGTTTTCTATCGTTCCCGGTATTGGCGTATCATGGATGGAATACCCGTCCGCGATATGCGGACTTACCTCCTTAACTTTCCTGTTTTCATATCCTTACTTTAGCATGACACCTATGTCATGGGATGTCATACCAAATTACTTTTTCCGATTTTTCCATTTGCATTCCAACTCGTCCAACTGCTCACAAAGCAGGTCGTATTGCCGCAGAGCGCAGTCCATCATTTCCATGGAACCGCCCGCAAATTCAGAAGGACGTTGCCGGTCTTCTTCGAGTCTTTTATCCCATTCCTGACCCCACCTCATATAGTCGGCCTCTATCTGGCTGTAAGAGGCACTGTTTGTGACTTCGAGCCGTCGCCACGCCAGCTCCATCTCCGCCAGTCGCCGAAGGAACGAGGAACACATATTCAAATTCCATTGAGCGAAATTTGTATTGCCATACAGCTCCCGTTCACATTCCTTCCTAGCTGTAAGCAGAGCGGATTCAACGGATTCATTCCGTGGAAGGGCGTGGCCGATGCTTATTCCGGCCAGGAGGAAAATGACCGGAACAAGCACCATACACACGATTTTCCCATATTCAATATGTTTTTTATTTTTCCAAATACCAATAGACATACTATTTTCCCAAATTATTTATTGTTTGAGACAGAAATTCAAACTCTGGCTGACGAGTTTCTTCTCGCATCTCTTCTTCGGTTTCGCGGCATTTGCGCTCCATAAACGCAATCTGATCCGGACGCAGCTTCGATTTCTTAACAATCAGAGCCGGACGGTCATACGCAGTGCAGAGCCATGATCTGCCCGAATGAAACCTCACATAATAAAATCCCTTGCCGCCATTGCCGTAACAGGCGCGATCGAACCAGACGAAAATATCTCCGGCAGGCACCGGCGGCATCGCGTTGCGATCGCGCCTCGCCTTTCGGAATTCTGTTATGGCATTTTGTTCCCGTTTGATCAGTTCATCGACCTGCTTCCGGGCAACCACCGCCGGAGTCAGCTGAGCCGAAAGCGTTTCCGGGACAAGCATTACTGTACACATTGTAAATCTCTCTTTTCTGTATTTTCCAACTTCTGCAATTTCTGGTTGCAGAAGTTGGATATGCCGTTTTCGTTAAAGAACTATTACTTTCTCAAAAGAAATTGTTAATATTGAACCAGAAATCTTCCTGGAATCTGATCTGTTTGCTGTCGCGCAACGCTTCGTGCCGAATCCTGCCTTCCGGATCGTCCTTGTATCCGTCATGCGCCTCCCAGTCCGCTTTGAGTTCCTCCCAGTCCTGTTCGCGGAAGGCGGTCACATCAACAAGAATATAATCATAATGCCTTCCAGCAAGATCCACCTGAAGAGACTGCCGGACCTTCCCATGCCGGATTCCGCAATAGCGTTCCCCCTCGGGTCGTGCAAATGTCAGTTCCTCCCAGATGCGTTTCTGGATAAAGACGTTTTCAATGGACACGCCGCTGAAGCGGTGATCGGGGTTGATCTCCGGATCGAATTCCAGAACAACTGTCGCATCTTCGATTTCATATCCCCAACCGCCTTTGATCAGCAGTTCATTGGCGGTGTTCGGAAAATGTTCCCGCAAAATCTGACGGGGCGGCGGATAGTCCGCCGGAAGACGAAATGGATTTGAATTCATCGTGCATCCTCCCCGGCTTTCTTCCAATCTTTCTTTTTAGCTTCGCGCTCCCCGGCAAGGAACTCCTGCCGGAGTTCGTCCTCGTTCATCGTCATATCGGATTCAAAATAGGCTTTCGCTGCCTTGCCGACCCCGTAGGTGACCGCCGCCGCAATCGGAACTTTCAGAAACGGCAGGAAACTGGCTCCGATCTTTCCCGCAATGGAACCTCCGGCACAGCCGAGCAGCATGGTGATAACCGTGTTGTCCGCCGCAATGCCGTAGATGCCTGCGAGTTTGTAGAGCATATACACCTCGTTGGCGATCAGGGGGCCGACATCGGCAAGCGGCAGGGGAACGAGCGCAATCGCCGCAGCACGTCCCGCCGCCCAGTTGATGTAACTGTCCGCTTCTCCGCTGACGCTCTCCGTCCAGGCGCGGCGCATGTTGGAATAGTAATTGTCCCAGCGGTTGCGGAAGGCTTCCTGTTCCTCCGAGGCGCGCCCCATCGCCGCCGCGCTCATCGTTTCGGTTCTGGCAATCAACTGTTTCAGGCCAGTCCGATTTTCGGAGGAAACCAGCACGATCCGGTCGCGGTCGATCAGATCAAGCAGAGTGTTCATCACGGATTCCACCTGCTCCTTCCGCATGAGTTCGCATTTTGTCACGACCAGGATCACTTTGTCGCTGAATGTTTTGATGAGTTTGGCGTCCGTATCCTGAATCCGTGCGCCGGAACCGTCGATACAATACCAGATGTTGTGAATCAGTCGGTCTTCATCATCGGCATCAAGTCGCTGCAGGAGTTCATCCAGAATGAAATCGGCATATTCGTCCACTGTCTGCCTGCCGGGATCCATCCCTTCGGAATCGATGAAATTGGCGGCTTCGGTTTCATAGACCTGAAAGCCGACAGTGATCGGTTTGCCGTCGCCGATGGCGCTGTCCGGCACTACGCCGCGATGAGTGACCGCCTGAATCAGAGATGTTTTTCCAACGCCGGTTTTACCGCAGACAAGAATATTCGGTTTCATTTTCATTCCCTTTTTGTATGTTCTGTGAAATTGTTTGAAGAGTTCAAGATCGAAGCCGAGCGGCGGAAACGGAGTTCCTTTGATTTTCGCCAGCACATAGGCTTAAAAACTGTTCCGGAGATACGTCCCGAGCGCCTCCATCAGCATTTCGGCGGAAGCGGAATCAATGGTCACGGAAGATTCCCGCCACGGAAACAGTTCCGGCACTGCCGCTGCAACGGATTTTACAAAAGTTGCGGCATCCGTATGAACCTGGCGATCCCGCAAACCATAGAGCGACGCGAGTTTCGCCGCCATCGCAATGCCGACCGGCAACAGCAGACAGTTTTCCGACAGAGCAATCGGAACCTCTGCAACTTTTCCGGCCTCGGAAACCGCATTCCGGACAATTGCGCGGGCGGTGTCGGACTTTTCCGCAACCCGAAGAGCTCTTGCCTCCCGATCGATCTGCTGTGCCGCCAGAAAAGCATCGCGGTAAGCGTTGGGAAGCATCCGGCGGCTCAACGCCACCAGTTCCCGACAGCCGATCGCCCCGCCTTCCGTATCGGAAACTTCCACGATATGCTCTTGGGGGATGCCTGCTTCGGTCAGAGTCTTGCGGATCGCTTCGGCCTGTTCCGTTTTTGTGATGTCTTTTTTGCTGATCAAAACGATTACGTTGCCGGGAGTGAAGATTTCTTTCAGCAATGCCAGGTCGCAATCGGTCACCCGCGCACCGTTGCCCTGAATCAGATACCAGACCAGATGAATGTGATCTTCCACTTTAGGTTCGTTCTGGCGTTCCGCAATGAATTCCTTCATTTTCTCTCTGAAATCTTTTTCCCGGTCCCCGAGTTCGAGCCCACGGGAATCCCACAGCCGGATGTCCTCGTTTTCGTAACAGTCGAATTCGATCCGGCACGGACGGGAGTTGCCGATCCCCTCGACAGGAACCAGTTCACTGCCGAGAAGAGTCCGGATCAGGGAGGTTTTGCCGCTGCCGGTATAACCGGCGACCAGAATGTTCGGGCGCTTGCAAAGCTGTTCCGCTTCGCTGAAGTTCCGCTCAAACTCCGCTTTGAAATTGATGTTTTCCATAATCATTCTCCATGAGTTTACGGCTTTCGCCGATTTTTCATTAATCTTGCAACCATTCTCTTCCAGCAGACGGTTGACGATCCGTTCCAATTCTTCACACTGAGCGTTACGCCGTTCCAGATTTTCAATGAAACTTCCATTACCCGGCGGGAACACTTCAATCCGCCCGGAGTAGATCCGCTGCAATTCCGTTACGACTTCCGCCAGCAATTCCCGGTGCTGGCGATCCAGATCCCTGAGTTCAGGCATTTGTGTCTCGGACAGGGTTGCCGTTGACATCATGTCAAGCAGCAGTTCCGACATGCGGATGAAAATCCGGTCTGCTTCCTCCAGTCGCCTGTGCAGTTCGAGCAGCATGGCTTGATATAATTCCGAAATCCGCTTGTTCATATTGTCTGAAATCTCCTTTTGCCGTTTATTATACCACACCACCCATGCCATCGGATGTCATATCAAAATCATGGGGGATACTTTTTTCAGCATTTCTGTTCCTGCAAGGCACTCCGAAAATATTCCATACAGTCGAGATAGGAAAGCTGCATCAGATTTTTTTCTGCCGGGTCGGCACCGTTTGCAATCAGAAACTCTTCCATCCCCCGATATTCTTCCGGAGGATTGAAGACCCATGCGGGACACTCATCCAGCAGGCGGACAAAAAGATAATGCAGCATGTTGTTGCCGCGCTTGTCGTGAAATTCGGCAATCTTTTTTTTCACGTTGTTTTCATATGCCTTTATAACATTCATTATCAATGATTCCGGCGCGGCAAAAAGCAACGGTAAAAACAACGTTTTGAATGGTAAAACCTGTATGAATTTTTGAGCATCCAACTGCAGCAGCTTTTCAAGCATTTTCCATTTATGATGTGTCAGCAATGCCTGAAAATGTTTCTTGTACAGATCCCGCGCAATGTCATACTGAATCCAGAATTCTCCGGGAGATTCGGTTGGAAAATCATATTTATTCCTATCTCTCTTGGAAAATTTTCTATGTAACAGGAAGATCGGTTGAAAAGCAAATTTAAATCTTAGGCTGAAATTGTCTGAACTACGCAGCCAGGAAGCAAATAAAAATGACGTAACAGAAATTGGAGGCTTGTTCCATCTTGACATAGACATTTTTATTTCCTTGATTTTTGTCCAACGTATTCTGGTTAAAGGAGTAAGATCAAATCTAAAAAACTTTGCTCCCAATTCCGGAGGTACATATGGCCACAACGTGTTCCTGTAAATATTATTCAAACTATTACTGTTGCAGAACTCAGCGAATTCGGGATGAAAGTCCAGAAGCCTCAACCAATCCCAACCGTCCAGTTTATCCCAGTCACAATGCTTTGCGAATTCAGGACGATCTCTCAGAAGCTTCATCCAATCCGAGCTATCCAGTTTATCCCAGTCACAGTGTTGTGCCAATTTCGGCTGTACGGATAAAAGCTCGCTCCAGTCACTACCACTGAGTTTATCCCAGTTACAATGTTCAGCAAACTCCGGATGCCTCATTAAAAGCCTGCGCCAGTCTTTGCCATCCAATTTATGCCACTCACAGTGAATCGCGAATTCTGGCTTGGATTCCAAAAAGTCAGCCCAGTCGCTTCCTGTAAATTTGTTTTCTAACGCTTGCGGCGCCAAGCAATATACCTGAAGTAATTCTTCATCAGTCATTTCCCCGATTTCACAGAAATTCAAGTTCATCTTATTGTTCTTCCTTATTTGATTTTCAGTTCATAACCCCATTGAACCGGTTTTTTGCCACCTTCGCACAGACACCAGAGGACAGGATATGGCGGCTGACGTTCCGGTATCGCTCCATATCCATCCGTCAAAAAAAGCAATATTTCAATATCCGGCAATTCCGTGTCGATATATTCAAAAACTGGACGGAAATCTGTTCCACCTCCGCCTTCCAGCTGCATTTTACCCGGTTCCAGCGGATTGTCCGGCGTAAATTTCTCTACAGAATGAATCTCGGCATCACATTGAATCACCGTGAGCTCATAATTGCCGAAGGAGGTCATGATCGCATTCAGCTCCGCCAGAAAATCCGATAAATACCGTGTTGTACTTCCGGAGCTGTCAAGGGCAATCACAGCCTTGAGTTTTTGATCCCGGTATGACTGCAGATAAAGTCCCTGCGAAATATAACGCCGATTCGGAGGCAGCCAGCGGCGTCCTCCGCCGAAACAGGAAGTCACGAATTGCAGGAGTTGTTCCCGCCAGTTCAGCTGCGAAGTCCGATATACCTCTACCAGTCTTTGCAGATGAGCCGGAAGTTTCCCCTGCAGCCGTTCCACCCAGACGGCGGTATCCAGAACCATTTCACGGCAATGTTCCGCTAGATTGGGGAGAAACTCAATCTGAAAATTCGGATCTGTCACAGGATCGGTATTTCCGTCGGCAAACTGCCCTTCCTGCTTTGGTTCCCAATGCAGATCGCGTTGATTTTTCCATTCGCTTTTGCCATTGTTATTCGTGTCGCTGTCTGCATTATCAGCGTCACTATCACTGCTGTCATTGTCATCGGCGTTAGCGTCACTGTCGCTACCGCCGCTTCCAGAGCAGGCAATCGGGAAATAGCTGCTGGGAATATGCTTTCCGCCTCCTTTTTTCGACAGATTCAGAAAAATAGGAACGGGGATATATTCATAAATGCTTTCCGCATTGAGTCCCTGCCATTCCGGATTGTTGGTCAAAGCAAACGGGGAATTTATTTTTTCCTCTTTCAGCAGAAAATCAACTTCACAATCACATGCCAGATCAAAACGTTCTTTATTGCGATTTCCTCTCCGCAGAAAATGACAGAGCGCGATATGCCAGACACAATGAGCAAGTACGCCGATTCTGTTGTCGAGATCAAGTTCCGTATAGTAACCTGCGTGGACAAAGATGTTTGTTCCATCCGTACCGGCCGTGGAACAACGGGAATCCCAGGTTGCAATCAGATTGAGACGCATGATGAGCGCCCCAAGAAAAGGATGCAGCATCAGCAGCCTGATCCGGTCATGTTCCAGCAATTGTGCCGCTTTCTTTTTGACCGCTTCTTCTTTTTGATTCGGGGGGCGCATGGCTATCTCCTGCGTGCAAATGCTTTGCCGTGACGCTTGAGCCATTCCTGATACTGCGGATGTTTGTAGAGTATTTCAGCTCCTCCTTTTCGGGCACGCATTGCATCCGTCATCGTCATAGCCGCAAAATCACTTGGCAGGCAAAGTGAGATCCGGAAAAATCCATCCAGCAATTTCTGCTGTTCATTGGCAGTTTGACCATGCCAGAGGTAGTAAATCATCGCCGCGCACAGCGCGTAGCGACGATCTGCTTTGTCCGGAATCGTGATCGAAAGAGCCGGATCCAGCATCAGGGCGCGGATATCATCCATTTCCACATTTATCTTGTGAAACGCCATGAACTCCACCCCGGCACGATTCCCGACGAGTCCGTAAACGGCATATCTGAGTTCTTCCAATTCCTGACCGGAAAACAGATTCAGAATGGTGCTGACGCGGGCCCAGGAACGCGGCGAAGGCCATCCCCGTTCCAAATTTTCATTCTCCGTGTTGAACAGCTGTTCCGGACGGAAACGGATAAAACCGGTCACAGAGGGATGGACCTCATGTGCCACTGCCCACTGAATCCATGCTTCAGTATCACATTGCAATTCGACATGCATAAAACGATTTGCCAGTGCGCTGGACATCGTTGTGGCAACGGCACGGTCTGTAATCCGATTCCCGGCGGCGCAGATATACCATCCCGGCGGGACGCTGTACAGGTTGCCCAGTCTTCTGTCCAGAATGAATTCGTATGCCGCAACTTGAAGCGAACGGTCGGCAGCGGTCAATTCATCGAACATGATGATCCCTTTGCTTTTCGGATCTCGCGGCCACTCTGCGGACACCAGCCACTCGACTCCATTTTCACGGGGAACGGGCAGCCCCCGGATATCCACCGGTTCACGTTGTGCCAGACGCACATCGATAAATCCCACCCCGAATTCCCGGGCAAGATCGCGAACAACGGTGGACTTGCCCAAACCGGGAGCTCCCCAGATCATCAATGGCGGCAGCTGATTCGCGCCGTTTTCCGGATCTTCTTCCCAAATCCAATGCAGAATTCTGCGGAACAGCTTTTCAAGATTGGAAATGGAAAGCTGATTGTGCTGATCGAATATTTCCTCGTCTTTCATAGAAATTTACCTTATGTTTTTCCGTTCCATTTGCATGTGTTACCTTGCCATATACATATCACACCACCTATGCCACGAAATGTCATAGCAGCTGCATTTCTGCTTTTTTTTCAATAAAAAACAGTGAGTGTCTGATCACAGTTGTGGGAACCGCGCAGCTTGCATATCGCTTCCTCCGGGGAATGGGCAGAAATCTCTCCGTCAACGCATATCCAGTTACCGATACCGCCCCATCTGTATTTTTTTTCTTTTGAAAAAAGTTTCGAGACATTCATGACCAGGTTTTCTTTTTCCTGTTTCCTCTGTTGTTCCAATTTCCGCTGTTCTGTCTGAATGAAATTCAACTGTTCCTGTGTCAAATGCGTTTTTTCAAAACAGACCCCGCATAAGCACGGATAAGGGGACGTTTCGTCTTTTATGACGATATCAAAACATCCGTTTACTTCGCGAATCATACAGACCAGCTTCCAGTCTTCTGATTTCCGGCATTTCTCAAACTTCTTCTGCGTCTCTTCCGGAGTTCGAAGAGGGCGTATTTTGATTTCTTGCATAATTTTTATTGTTCCGTCATTCTCGTCAACATCGTCAATATCAAACAATACTTCAATATCGCCAAACTGGACTAGGTCCGAGTTTTTCAATACCTGTTCCCCGGTTATCATGACATTGTTGACACGGGTTCCATTGAGACTGTTATTATCCCGCAACACATAGACAATTTGCCCGTCAATCTCGCGGCGAAAAATATCCGCATGGTGATCGCTCACGCTCGAATCATCGATGCAAATGTCATTGTCCTCATGGCTTCCGATACTCATTTCAGCCTTGCTGATCTCAAATGTTCTGCCCCGCAGTTTTTCTGCCAGGATTGTGAATTTAGGAGAATTCGCCATATCAACCTCCAGTCTATTTGCTTTTTGCGTTATATATAATTCGGATATCCGAATATCTTGTTGAGGGAGACCCGGTTATTCATGTTTCCGAAAATCTCCTTCCTTCTGCCGTTTACTATACAGCAGCACCTATGCCACGAAATGAAATAGCAGTGTTTCACCCACCATCCCAAATTTATCCGATCTGCTGAAAGCTCAATGAGATTCCTCATCCGCATTCCGAGGTCGTAAGCAACATGCGGATATAACCAATGTTGCTGTAGTTTTATATTCCTCCAAACAACTACGGGCTCTTGTCATCTGTTCCAAACGTTCAATCTGATCAGCTCTCAGCTTCCTGGAACAAAAATAATATCTTTGGAGTTCCGGTGTATGCAGCCAGTCGGCAGGAGGGAAATAGCCGGAAAATCTGTCCAGACAGTACAGCTTGCCCTGCTTTTTCACTTGTACAAAAGTAAATCTGCATACATTCAATTTCTCTTCACAGATGGAATCAAGAGTTTTCCGTGTATCTGTTGCAGACCGGAAATATGTAACTGCCTGACTCCAGTTTGTTCTCCGGTATGAAAATTTCACATCGTGATCCGGGGATATTTTGAACAGAATATGATTCAAAGACTCTTTCAGCTCATCCAACAGACCGTTATACATTTTGTCCTCATTTACCTCAGATTCTTTCAGTTCCTTTATTTCTGCAGGAACATCCACCACGAAACCGGGAAATATTGAGTTCAGCTTCAAGTAACACTGTTGGAGACTGTCAGCCGGCCGCCCTCTCTCTTTGACAGCCTTTTCAAAAAGTTTAATCTGTATTGCAAGCCATTCAGACTGTTTCATATTTGTACTTCCGGAAGAATGTTAATCGAAATTTATTTCTCTTCTTGTTTCCAGTTCCGGTTCCCACGCCGCTTTCAATGCGGCGAACTGGTCGTCGCGCAGTTTCACCGGGTCGAAACAATGACAATAGCGGAGTGTTTCATCAAATGCTGTACTTTGAATGATGGCATGAATCCAGAACATGCCGCCCTCTCTGCTGACACGCATTCCTGATCTCCACAAACGATCAAAACGTTTAATCGCCTCCTCGTTTGATTCATTCAAAGCACACCGTATTTTCCATTGCCGACATTCGTTTTGCCGACGCTCCATATCCGCTGTTACGATACTGCACACAATACTCCTCCTGTTATCCGGGGATTCCATGTAATTCCGCAGCCATGTTGCCAAATGCCATAGAACCCATATCCCGTTGTGTTTTTCAATAAAAAACAGTGATTCCCGTATTCCAGCGCTCCCCCCGCCGCAATATGCGTTCAGCTTCTTCCGGAGAGTGGGCTGTGATTTCTCCATCCATGTGCAGACCTGTGTCTCGACAGATAATGCCCCATTTGTAGGTTTGCTTTGATTGTTCTGCAGGCAACACTTTTTTCTCTTGTTCCAGTCTCTGCAGTTCTTCCTGAATGGATTGCAATTGTTCCGGTGACAAATACGATTTCTTCCAGCCTTTACCGTAGAGACAGCGACAATTGATATCTTCTTCATCCCGGATAACAATATCGAAAAAGTCATTTACTTCATTTATCATGCAGATCATACCCCATTCCTTCGACTTGTGAAAGCTGTCGAATGCCTCCTGCATTTCCTTCCGTTCTTCTTCTGCCCATTCTTTCTTCATTGCAATCAAATCCTGATCAAACTTTGACGACATGATTTCCTCTCTGCTTTTTTGTTTGACATTCATTTTCCCGGTCTGCAGCATACTTATACCACAACAGCTATGACACGGAATGTCATACCAATTCATCCGGACGAAGAAAAACATTTTTTTATTTTGACATATCCCGTTGCATTCGTACTTATAAAACGGTATATTGCATGACAGCAAAAATGTCTTACCACAACAGAAAGGATTGCAGTCATGAGTGTCCAGGCCCGTCAAGCGTTGCGTCTGATGAAGTTCGTCGCAGAGATGAAAAAGAATAACTATCCCAATGCGGGCAGTTTCGCCAAACTGTTACGCGAAACGGATGTCAATGAGAATGTGGACTGTGCATGCAGCCCTCGAACCGTGTTGCGGGATATCGAGATTCTCCAGAAGGAATATCATGCCCCCATTGCCTATGATGCGGTCCGTCGCGGCTATTATCTTAAAAACCGTGATTGGGAGTTCTCTGTTCCGATCATGGGGGATGAGCTCCTGAGCATGACGCTGCTGGGAACCCGACTTGCTTCCGATCTTCTTCCCGAACCCATCAAGACCGATGTCACTACGGCGGTCGAAAAGGCGCTGACCGGTAACAGTTCGGAATTCTTTGATGAAGCTATGATTGAATCGTTGCTCTGTGCGGCTGGAATAAAGGCCGCCGTTGATCCAGCGATCTTCAAGACTATTTTCGAAGGCTGGCGGCGTCATCAGGTATTGGCTTTGACCTACAGGAAACCGAACGGCGAGGAACAGGAGCGCAAAATCGAGCCTCACATCATCGCGTTTCATCACGGAATCTGGTATATCAAGGGATACGAATACGGTACAAAGGATGCCAAGACCTATGCGATTCAGAGGATAACCTCGGTCACATTCGGTGTTGATACGTTTGAAACGGATAAGAAACTGCTGGACAGAACGAAACGCAATGGTTTGTTTGAATACCAGCCAATCGAAGGTATCCGTCTTCACTGTGATGCCTCCATTGCGTTTTACCTTTATGAACATCAGAAGGTGAAGAAGTTCAAGATAGAGCGTCAAGACGATGGTTCGCTTATTATCACGTTGAAACCGGCTTTCGAGCATGAGGTGATCCGGTGGGTACTGGGCGAAGCCGGGCGCATTGAAGTCCTCTATCCTCTGGAGCTGCGTCAGAAAGTCGCGGCGGCAGGGAGGAAAATTTGTGAGCGGAATTCTTGATATGACATTTCGTGTCACAGGTGGTGCATTATATTTACAGCATCAATAGTCAATAAGGAGATTTGCACCATGAAGGAGTCCAAAGAAAATAAAGATAATCTTTCAAAAATTCGCAAATGTATTGCCAAAGGGGATCCATGGGCAGATTTCTTGTCATTATCAAAAGTTTGTTTACAGATTCCCGATGAAAAATTATCTGATTTTACTCTAATGGGGTACGAACTCCCCTGCTTGGAACGCCATGTCGCAGAATCAACAGAAATACTGCAAACCAAAATGTCTGAAGTTACCGGAACAACTGCCGAAATCCCTGATTCTGGAATTGACCACAAGGTGTAATTATTCGTGTCCGTATTGCTATTGCTTATGGCATGAATACCCGCATTTAGGCAGATATGTTCTCCGAACCGGTCAATGGAAACAAGTCATTCGCTATGCTGTGGAGCGGAATGTTACGGACTTTCAGTTTTCCGGAGGGGAAGCGCTGTTGCATCCGGGAATCGTCGAGCTTCTTAACTTTACAAGGAAACAGCTTCCAGCGGGAAGGCTGTCTTTGTTTACGAATGGTTCCCGCATGACTGAGGAACTTTTGTTCCTGTGCAAACGGCAAAGGATCAGGTTATCGACAAGCCTCCAGGGACTTCGTACTTATGGAGCCATGACCGGAACCCGCAGGAAGTATTACAGAACCTTGAAGCTGCTTTATCGTGCAGCGGAAATTCAATGGCCTTTTTCTGTAAGTATGACTGTTACTCGAATGAACAGATCGGAACTGCCTGACATGATTGTCGCAGCTGCGGTTTCCGGAGCGTCATCTCTTCAGCTCGGAGCTGTTATGCCGGAAGGACGTGCCCGCTGTCGTCTGGATTTAACGCTTTCCAGAGAGGAATGGGCGGAACTGAAAGCGGAAATTCAAAAACGAGAGTATGGCATTCCATACACGTTTTGTGACGAAATGATTTGTGAATGTCGTGATCAACCAGCGGAATTTCTTGCCCGATTCCACAATCCAAACTTCACCCCATGTCAGGCTGGAAAAGTTTTCGGAGTAATCAGCCCAGATGGAAGTTTCAGAAAATGTCTGCACTGCATGTAGAAACACGAATACTCCTCGTGCTCTTCTTCAGTAGCTGAAGGCTGTAGAGCAGAGAAGTTCAAAACAGGTGGTTTGAAGATCGAAAGTCCCTGCTGGGACAGGGACAAAAGTTGACGTTTTGGACTTCAGCATGACAGATGACAACTCCTCTCTGAAGACAGCCGGTCTTCAGAGAGGAACTGGTTTCAATATACACAGCAACCCGTAGTCACTGTTGATCTATGGGGAAAGAGGAGATATTTCACCTGATGTAAAAACGGATAGAATGCTTCGTATCGGAGATGTTGCGTCTCCGATACGAAGCATATGGAATACAAAGAGAGGTCCCCCCTTCCTTATGGAAGTTATTTCTCTTGAAGGAGGGATGCCTACTTCATATTGCCACTGATCACTCCCCGATTACCAACCAGAGATTCCAGACTCTTCTGCCAGACCTCTTCAGTCCACGACGAAAGCACCGACAACGGACAGATACTCAAATCCCGGGGAAATGAACCTTCAATCCGCAGGTTTCCCACTTCGTCAATTTCATAGTTCAGGTTATTGAAGAAGGGACGCAGCTTCTCGCCTTCTTGGGTTGCTCCGGAATGGACGTAGTCGATGAAGTGATCTGCTGCCTGTTTGCGTGCAGCCGGTTCTGTAATGACTCTCGGCATCTCAAGGACCATTTCAGCGGTTTTGACATTCGCTTCTTGTTTGACTTCTGGATTAACATGTTGATTCATTTTTTCCTCCTATTCCTTTTAGGGAGTTTGATCTTCGGGTAGCCTCATGCTGCCCGTTCATTACATGACCATGAGCAATTATTTTTTACAATGCTTTCCTTCGTGAGCTTTGGAGAGAGCCATTCCCGAACCCTTCCGGGTGTTTGCGTTTTAACAGATGCCGCACATATGGATTGCTAAAAACAGTGCTCCCTGCCAAGTATTCCCCAATTAGCCTTGCCCACTGGGTACACGTGACTAATTTGCCTACTCTTACTGCTTCAAAGACAAGTGATTGCAGGCATGAAAACGTTTCCTTTTGGCTGACATGCAGCCGGAATGAAATCAATCGTATCCCCCTCCGAAATAGAAGGCTTCGGAGGGAGGGAGATTTGTATCAGTCTTTCAGAATGAATGCCTGGGGAAGGCGTTCCGTCAGCACGGCATCCTGCCAGCGATTCCGGAGGAAGCTGTACAGCTTATTCTGATCTTCCTCGCTCAGGGATTCCGATTGGAGCGGAACTGTGTCAATGTAAAACACGCAGTAAAATTGCTCCTTTTCTGCATTCCTCGTCACATCGGTCATGATCCGTTTGCAATAGGCTCTTCCGCTTGTCGCAATCGTATCAGGAATGCAGGCTGCGAAATCCATGAAGACGCCGATCTGTTCATTGCTGGAAAGCATCAGTCGATCTGGGAATGTGACGGCAAGGCGCAGCTGGTTGGGTGTTGGGGACTGCTTGACTTCCTGAGTAACATGAGAAATCAGGCCGGGAATCGTGTAGACATTTTCGGACATGGTGTCCTTCCTTTCTGGGCTTTCCGCCCGTAGTGATTTATTGGCCTCGGACCATCCGGGGCACATTATGTTCATCATACAAAAAATATAAAAATACCGTTCACGAGCCGGTGCACCGTAGATCAGGATGCCTTCCTGATGTCAGAGAGAACGATCAAGATCCCTGCTGTGACAGGGATCATATCGCTCCATTTATGGAACTACAGCGGCAGGTCGTCATTGAACTTGAGAGGATGGAACGGATGCCTGACCAGATCGATCAGCTTCCGGAACTGCTCGCCGTTGCGTATCCGTGACTTCAACTTCGGAAGGAGGTTGAGCCTGCGCCAGTCCTCATCGCTGAACTGGTCAAGGCACGGGCAGTCCGTCAGCAATTCAGCGGAACTGTAAAGGATGCTCCACCACATCGGTTTCGTGAACTGTTCCCGGCAGGGACATTGAACCCACGTGCTCGGATTATGCTTGACGACCCAGAACCAGTCACCGAGGGAGAAGTCGTGCGTGTCGATATCCCCTGCATAACTCCAGCCACTTGCCAGTAACCCGCTCCGTATAGCTGGATGATCCGGGATTTCGCAGTAATGCAATAAGGTCGGCTGATGCAGTAACAGACGTTGCCATTTAGCAGGGGTGAAATCTTTCCAGCAGGAACAGCGCCATGCAAAAGGAAGTTGTTTTTCAAGGACGACAACCCAGTCGGCGGGAGTGAACTCCGCAAACGGACAAAACTCCTGAAGCTCCGGATGCCGTGAGAGAATGCGCGCCCACTGGGTCGGG
>OGFY01001074.1_pt1 | contig 22154 bp, 25 predicted proteins | sample 1570951 | NCBI WGS metagenome assembly OGFY01 (sample SAMEA2581942, study PRJEB24529) | metagenome | biome: Human gut stool | place: China | collected 2011
CCCACCGTGGGGCCGAAGAGCCCACCCTGCTGCTGGTGGAGGCAGACCACAGCGAACTGGTGAAAGACTAACCATCCACGGCGGCGGGGCTTCCGCATGACCCCCCCCCCTCCATATGCAAGACCCCCGGCACGTTCCGCATCGTGCCGGGGGCTTTTTTTGGTTATAGAGATGACGCTTTCCCTCACCTCTAAGGCTCTCCCTCTGGGAGAGCTGGCGCGTGAGCGCCTGAGAGGGCAAGGATGCTGAGACAAAACAAAAACACAGCGATAAGATGACTCTATCAAAAGCCAATGCTTATCGCTGTGCAAATGCTCTTTGGAGACGGGCTTGCCCTCTCCGTCTGCTTCGCAGACACCTCTCCCAGAGAGGGAGAGGCTTTCAGAACGATGAACAGGGAAGAGGGCTTACTCCACGCTGATCATATAGTAGTAGACCGGCTGACCGCCCCGGATGTGGCTGACCTCAACATGGTTGGGGCATTTTGCCTTGACGATCTCGGTCACCTTCTCGGCATCCTCGTCGGAGACGTCGCAGCCGGAGATGATGGTGACAAAGCTGGAATCCTTCTTGCACATACCCCGGGCCAGACGATAGGTGGCCTTGGTGATGTCGCTGGAGGTGGAGACGATCTTGCCGTTCTCCAGAGCCATGATCTCGCCCTTCCGGATGCGCTTGCCGTCGTACTCGCTGTCGCGGGCGGCGTAGGTGATGAGGCCGGTGGAGACCTTATCGGCGGCAGACATCATGTTGATGGTGTTGGCCTCCACGGTGGCAGAGGGGTCGAAGTTCAGCAGAGCGGTGATGCCCATGGGGACGGTGCGGGTGGGCAGAACGACCACCTGGCGGTCAGCCAGCTTCTGGGCCTGCTCAGCAGCCATGATGATGTTCTTGTTGTTGGGCAGGACGAAGACGGTCTTGGCCGGGACGCTCTGGATGGCGGCAAGGATGTCCTCGGTGGCGGGGTTCATGGTCTGACCGCCGGAGACGACAGCGTCAGCGGCCAGGTCGGTGAAGACAGACTTCAGGCCCTCACCGGCGGCGACGGCGACAAAGCCATAGTCGCGGCTGGGGTCAACGGCAGCGTAGATGAACTCGCTGGCGGGGTCGGGCTTCTTCTCGGCGGAAGCCTGCTTCTCGAGGCTCTTGCCCTGCTTCTGGCGGGCCAGGAACTGCTCGTGCATATTCTCGATCTTGAAGTTGGTGAGGTAGCCGTACTTGATGGCCTCGCTCAGGATCTTGCCGGGGTCGGCGGTGTGGACATGGAGGTTGATGACGTCATCGTCCTCGATGCAGACGACGCTGTCGCCGTTGGACTCGGCGAAGGCGCGCATCTTTGCGGCGCTTGCGCCCTCGTTCTTGTTGATGAGGAACTGGGTGCAGTAGCCGTTCTTGATGTCCTCCACCTTCATCAGGTCGTCGGTAAAGACGCCCTTGCCGGCGTTGGCGGTGGAGAGCTTGGCCTTGTTGGGGATAGCCTCGCCGCCGGCCACGATGTCCTCACCGTGGAAGACCTTGCCCATGCCCTCGAAGATGATCATGATGCCCTGACCGCCGGCGTCCACGACGCCAGCCTTCTTCAGGACGGGCAGCAGGTTGGGAGTGTCCTCCAGAGCCTTCTGACCGGCGGTCATCACCACGTCCCACAGCTCGGCCACATCCTCTTTGCCGCAGGCAGCAGCTTCCTCGGAAGCGACGCGGGCAACGGTCAGGATGGTGCCTTCGGTGGGCTTCATGACAGCCTTGTAAGCGCCCTCGACGCCCTTCTGCAGCGCAGCCACGATGTCGGCGGCGTCAGCCTCCTTTTTGCCCTCCAGAGCTTTGGAGAAGCCGCGGAACAGCAGGCTGGTGATGACGCCGGAGTTGCCGCGGGCGCCGCGCAGCATGGCGGAGGCAGCGGTCTTTGCGGCCTCGCCCACGGTGCAGCTGTCGTCCATGGCCTGCAGCTCACGGACGGCTGCGCCGACGGTCATGCCCATGTTGGTGCCGGTATCGCCGTCGGGGACGGGGAACACGTTCAGCTCGTCCACGCGGGAGCGCTGGTTGTTGATGTTGTTTGCGCCGGAAATAATGGCGTCGCGCAGGATCTTACCAGAAATCATTGCTTTTTACTCCTTATATCTTCCCGGTACCCCCGGGCGGGCTTTGTCTCATCAGGCAACCACGTCATCGACCGATACGACCACGCGGGCGACTTTCAGGCCGGTGGCCTGCTCCACCTCGTCCTTCACGCGGTGCGAGATGGAACGCGCGGCGGTGGAGATGTTCAGCCCGTAGCTGACGGCAATGTGCAGCTCGATCACGAGACGGCCCTCTTCCTGTGTGACACGGACGCCCTTGGCCGAATCGTCCACGCCGCGCACGGCGCTGCGGACACGGTCGGTCAGATCACGGGGGGCCATTGCGGCCACGCCGTAGCATTGTTTGGTTGCTTCGCCCACGAGCGTGGAAAAATACTCGGCTGAGAAGCTGACATCTCCCAGCGGAAAACGGGAAGTGATCATAGTCGCTCTGCTCCTTTTATTCATTATGATACCCCGGTCCGCACGGCGGCGGGGCGGTGCGCGGGCCTAAGAAGGCGGCGTACCACTTTTATTATACAACTTTATGAGGAAGCTGTACAGCACATAATTGCTGACAGAAAGAAAAAAGTCAGGCGCGGCTTACCCGTCTCGGTCTGTTTCGACACCGCAATGCCGGTATACTGAAAGACAGACAGAGCCGCAAAGGGCCGCGTTCCTGTTGTTAGTATAGCACAAAATCCTTCGCAGTGCATCTATTTCGTGAATATTTATCCGACAAAACAAAAGGTGATTGTGAATAAAATATAAAAGATGGCGCAGACATCTTTATCTTACTATGAAAAAGTGCTAAAATCTAAGGTGGCAAGAGTAAGACTGTATCCGGCACAGGATGCCGGGGCATTCGGCTGCCAAGGTGCTGAAGACAGGAATTTGCTGCGGCTGCACAGGAGCTGCGGCCCGGCGGCGGAAAAGTTCACAATAGGAGTTGTTTTCATGAATATTCTGTTTTTCCTTTCCCCCAAGCAGGACCTGATGTATGTGTACGATGACTTCACCCTTCGCCAGACGCTGGAAAAATGGGAGAACAACCGCTACGCATCCATCCCGGTGCTCAACCGCAAGGGAGAGTATGTGGGAACTCTGACGGAAGGGGACATCCTCTGGGGGCTGAAAAAGTTCCACGGCCTCGACCTTGAGGCGGCAGAGGACATCCCCATCCGGGACTTTGCCCACAAGCGGGACTACAAGGCCGTCACGGTCACCACGAGCATGGACCAGCTCATCGAGGCGGCCATGAACCAGAACTTCGTCCCCGTTGTGGATGACCGGGGAATGTTCATCGGCATCGTCCGCCGTCAGGCCATCATCCGCTACTGTTACGACCGCTCCCGCGCTGCCGCCGCAGAGCAGCGCAGAAAGCCCGAAAAGCAGGAAAAACGAGTCCCGGTCTCTGCCGGGGTGCAGTAAAACAGGAAAAGGCCCCGCCGCTCTGCATGAAATGTGCAGGGCAGCGGGGCCTTTCTATGCCTGTGGGAAGGGGAGAGTGGAGCTTCAGCCCACGGTGAGGCTGGAATCGGTGGACCGGTGGGTCAGGACAGCCTCGGCGTCCTCGCCGCCCATGGCCAGCAGCTCGTCCACCGAGAGGGTGGTGGAGCAGAGGATGGTCTGGAAGGTGATGGTCTCGATGCCCTCAGCCCGCAGCGGACGCAGCGCGGACAGCGAAGCACGGAGAGAGGCTGTGAACCGCCCGACGCAGACGGTGAGGGTATTGCCGCTCTGGGTGCTGGTGTAGGAGATGACCGCGCCGCTCTTGTCGGTGACAGTCAGGCCGGGGATGGAAGAGGCGGGTGCGGACGGGGCGGAAGAGCCGCCGTCAGAAGAGGAAGAAGACTCCCCGGGGATAACAGGCTTTTCCGGCTCCACAGGGCGGGGGATAGAGACCTGCTTGGTTTCGCCATTAGCATCGGTGACGGTGACTTTTGCGCCCGGGCCTAGCTTCTCCTTGATGGTGTCGAGGTCGAGCTCATTGTCGTTCTGCGAGAGGGCCTTGCCGTTGGGACTGCCGGCCTTGGCGGTCAGCTCGAGGCTGCCCGACAAATCGATGTCGTTGCTGATGATGCCGTAGCCGCCGTCTTTGCCGTTACCGCCGTCGCCGCCAGCGGCGTTGACCGCACCGCCGGAGATGGTGACGCCGTTGCTGCGGATGCCGTTGCCGCCGGAGGAGTTGCCGCTTCCGCCATTGGCCGTAACGGTACCGCCGGAGATGGTGGTACTGGTGCTGGAGATGCCGTTGCCGCCGTAGCCGTCTTTGCCGTTGCCGCCAGCGGCTTTGACCGTACCGCCGGAGATGGCGACGCTGCGGCTGTAGATGCCGTTGCCGCCGTAGCCGTCTTTGCTGTCGCCGCCGTTGGCCGTGACCGCACCGCCGGAGATGGCGACGCCGCTGCTGCTGTAGATGCCGCTGCCGCCGTAGCCAACAATGCCCGTGCTATTGCCTCCGGTGGCAGTGACCGTACCGCCGGAGATGGTGAGGCTGCCGCTGCTGGAGATGCCGTTTGCGCCGCTGCCGCCTTGGGCCGTCAGGCTGTCATTTTCGCCGCCGGAGATGGTGAGGCTGCCGCTGCCGTAGATGCCGCTGCGGTAGGTGTCGCTCTTCAGCGCGTTGTCGCCATCCAGCTTAATCGTGGTATTGCCGCTGCCGGTCACACTCACGGCGGCTTTGTTCTGGCTGCTGGTGTCGATGTTCACATCCTTGAGTGTGACCTCCACCTTATCGTTCCCGGCGTCGATGGTCACGGTGTGGGAAGAAGCGGTGTCCTCACGATTTGTGATGATGGTGTTGGTGTCCACCTTGTCGATGATCGTGCCCTGTGAGACCTTGTTCGTCCCTTCGGTGTCGCCCGCTTTCACGGTGATGTTACCATTCTCGATGTACCATGTCTCGGCAAAAGCCGGGGCGGCAAGGGTGGTGAGCATTGCGGCGGTCAGGATAAGCGCCGCTGCCCGCTGAGAGGCCGGACGGGGTGAATCGATACCCCCCCCCCCCGTATGGAGAGGGCGACCCAGAACACGCATCGCAAGCTTACGATAAGACAACATACAAAAACCTCCTTTGAATGGTGAAAAGAAATGGTGAAACCGTAGAATATCGGGTTGCTTTGAATATACCGCATCTGCGGGAAAAAATCAATAAAACCTGCGCGAATCGCCCTCTTTCCTGCGTGAATGATAAAAAAACCATGAAAAATGCCGGGTTTTGCTTTTCTGCACAAGGCATGGTATACTGGAAAAGAAAAACTCGCCGACCGGGCGGGAAAAGGAGAATGGTATCATGAAAACGAAATTTGGCATCGTGGGCTGCGGCTTCCTCGGCAATATCGTGGCCGACGCATGGAAGAAGGGCCTGCTGGAAGACTACGAGCTGGTGGGCGTCACCAGCCGCACCTTCGCCTCGGCAGAGAAGACGGCGGCAAGCGTGGGCTGTGCGGCCTGCGCGGACGTGGATGCTCTGCTGGCGCTGGAGCCGGAATACATCGTGGAAGCGGCCTCGGTGGAAGCGGTGCGGGCCATGGCGGTGCCGGTGCTGCGCCGGGGCGTGAACCTCGTGGTGCTGTCCATCGGTGCATTCGCCGACCTCGCGTTTTATGAAGAGGTCAAGCAGGCGGCCCGGGAGGGCGGCGCAAAGGTGCATCTGGCCAGCGGCGCCATCGGCGGCTTCGACGTGCTGCAGACCGTCACCCTCATGGCTGAGGCCCTGAAGCTGGACGAGAAGGCCGGCATCGAGACCCACACCGGTGCGAAGGGCTTCCGCAACACCCCCGTCTGGGCCGACCATCTGCTGACCGACACCGAGAAGACCACCGTCTTCACCGGCAGCGCCAAGGAAGCCATCGCAACCTTCCCCCGCCGGGTCAACGTCGCTGTGGCCACCTCACTGGCCACCACCGGCCCCGACATCACCGGCGTGACCATGCACTCCGTACCCGGCTGGGTGGGCGACGACCACTGCATCACTGCCGAGATCGAGGGCGTGAAGGCTGTGGTGGACATCTGCTCGTCCACCAGCGCCATCGCCGGTTGGAGCGCTGTGGCGCTTCTGCGCAACCTCGCCTCGCCGGTCTGCTTCTATTAAAAAGGAGGGAGCCTCATGTTCAAGAAACTGGTGGCCATCGAGCCGGTCAGCCTCATCCCCACAGCAGAGGAAGCGCTGCATCAGTACGCCGGGCAGGTCGAGCTTTACCGCGACATTCCCGCCGACGACGAAGAGATCGTTCGCCGCATCGGAGACGCCGACGCGGTGCTGCTGAGCTATACCTCCCGCATGGGCAAAAACGTCATCGAGCGCTGCCCGAACCTGCGCTACATCGGGATGTGCTGCAGCCTCTACTCGGAGGAAAGCGCCAATGTGGACATCGCCTTTGCCCGGGAAAAGGGCATCAAGGTGCTGGGCATCCGGGACTACGGCGACCGCGGCGTGGTGGAGTACGTCCTCCACGAGCTGACCGGCCTGCTCCACGGCTTCGGGATGCCGATGCTCCACGACGAGCCGGTGGAAATTTACGGCCTCAAGGTGGGTATCGTGGGTCTGGGCGTTTCGGGCCGGATGATCGCCGATGCACTGGCCTTCCTCGGCGCGGACATCTCCTACTACAGCCGCAGCCATAAGCCCGACGCCGAGGCCGCAGGCATGAAGTATAAGCCGTTGGACGCTCTGCTCCGGGAGAGCGAAGTGGTCTTTACCTGTTTGAACAAGAATGTTCTGCTCCTGGGTGAGCCGGAGTTTGAGGCGCTGGGGGAGGGGAAAGTCCTTTTCAATACCTCCATCGGCCCCGGCTTTGACTCCGCCGCGCTGGAAAAGTGGCTGGATAAGCCCGGCACCCACTTCTTCTGTGACACCTACGCCGCCGCAGGCCCCGTCAGCGAGGGCTTCTTCCGGCGGCCCAATGTCCACAGCCCGGGAGTCTCGGCAGGCCGCACCAGGCAGGCTTTCGTTCTGCTGAGCCAGAAGGTGCTGGCGAACATCGAGACGGCGCTGGGAGAATAAGCTGTAATTTCTCTGAAAGCCGCTGCATGGGAGACCGTGCGGCGGCTTTTTTCGTCGCTTGCTGTTCCTGCGCAGCCATGTTATACTGGAACTATAAACATCGAACGAGGTGAAAAATGAAATCATCCGATGAATCAATACGAAGGGTGGTGTAAAATAATGGCTTCCAGCAAAGAATATCTCCATTTCATTTTGGAACAGCTATCCGCTTTGGACGATATTTCTTATCGCTCTATGATGGGAGAATACATCCTCTATTATCGCGGTAAAATCGTCGGCGGAATCTATGATGACAGATTGCTTGTAAAGAAAACAAGATCTGCTTTGGAATGTATGCCTGCGGCGGTTTGTGATTTTCCGTATGAAGGAGCAAAAGAAATGCTGTTGGTGGAGGAGGTTGACAACAAAGAATTTCTCACAAAACTGTTTGATGCAATGTACGATGAATTGCCGCTGCCAAAATCAAGGCGAAGGAAGGAGACTTGATACTTTCAGCACACGTTCATAGGACCCAAAAATCCGAATTTTACCGTACAAAAACATAAGGAGAGTTTTTTGAAACATACAACATTTGCACTGGAGCTTGTGGGCTGACCGGGAGGTCTGGCAAATACCACAAGCCACTCCTCCCGAAGACGAACAGACACAATTCTTCAGGAGGACGATACCATGAATCGTGAAAATAAACGCAAGACCTTTGAAAAAGGTTACTATAAGACCCACGCCTGCAACGACACCTTTACCTGCAAAGTCTGCGGACGGGTCTGCACCCCGCAAAATGCCGGGAGCGACCACCGTAACCATTGCCCCAACTGCCTGTCCAGCCTTCATGTGGACGAAGAACCCGGCGACCGTGCCTCCGACTGCGGCGGCATCATGGAGCCGGTGGCCGTCTGGGTACGCAAAGGCGGCGAGTGGGCCATCATCCACCGCTGCAAACGCTGCGGAAAGCTTAGTTCCAACCGGGTGGCGGCAGACGACAACCCCATGAAGCTCATGAGCATTGCCATGAAGCCGCTGTGTTCTCCGCCGTTCCCGCTGGACTACATTGAGGAAATGACCGCCTTGATGGGCGGTGATGGACGGATGCGGTAAGCCGCAGCCAAAAACGAAAAGGTCGCTGTGCCGGAGAAGGCATGAAAAAGTACAAAGATAGGGGAGAGTGCTTCGATGGACTATATCAGAGTCACCAAAGAAAACATCGACAGGGAACACATCTGTTGTGCCATGTCCGGCAAACAGAGCCTTGCCAAGAAAGAATGGCTCAAGCAGCGCTTTGAGGAGGGACTTGTTTTTTACCGCAGTGCAGAGCGCGGCAAATGCTTTATCGAGTACATCCCGGCAGAAAACGCATGGATACCCATTGATGCAGCAGGCTGGATTTATATCAACTGTCTGTGGGTCTCCGGTTCCCTGAAAGGGCACGGCTATTCCAGTGAGCTGCTGGAAGAATGCCTTCGGGATGCCAAGGCGCAGGGCAAAAACGGCGTTTGCATTCTGTGTGCAGAGGGGCGCAAACGGGAATTTCTCGCCGACCCCAAGTTTTTGACCCATAAGGGCTTTAAGGTCTCAGACATCTCCGATTGCGGGATCAACCTCATGTATCTGCCCCTTGCAGAGAATGCCCGGCAGCCAAAATTCAAGGACTGTGCCAAGCATCCCAAGGTGGAGGAAAACGGCTTTGTCCTCTACTATACCGACCAGTGTCCCTACACCTATTATTGGGTGCCAAAGGTGCAGGAGGTCGCAAAGGAACATGGGATCCCGTTCAAAGCCATCCACATCACAGAGAAAGAGACCGCCCAGAATGTGCCTGCACCTGTCACAACATACGCATTGTTCCGGGATGGCAAATTTGTGACCCAGAGCATCCAGTCGGACAAGAAATTTTTGAAATTAGCGGCAGAATAATTGAATCAGGCAAGACGCCAGACGCGCAGACGCAGTGCAGCCCATAGAGTAGGGGTGCGCTGCGTTTTTTGGAGGATTTTATATGGAAGAAATTGTTGTATATGTTCACGGAAAGGGCGGTTCGGCACAAGAGGCCGAGCATTATAAAGCCCTATTCCCTAATTGTGAAGTAATTGGTTTCGACTACCACGCACAATCTCCATGGGAAGCCACGGAGGAATTTTCCGGATTTTTTGCGGCAGTGCGGAAACGCTGCGGGAAGCTCACACTGGTGGCAAATAGCATTGGTGCGTTTTTATCTTTGTCCTCGTTGAATGAGAAATTGGTGGATACCGCTTATTTTATTTCTCCAGTAGTCGATATGGAGCAACTGATTTGCAACATGATGCAATGGGCTGACGTCTCCGAAGCAGAACTTGCAGAGAAGCAGGAAATTTCCACAACATTTGGAGAAACGCTGTCGTGGAAATATCTCTGCTATGTCCGAGAGCATCCGGTTTCATGGAAAATCCCTACCCGCATTTTGTATGGGGAAAAGGATGCTCTGACCTCCATGGAAACCATAAAAGCCTTTGCGGAAAAGAACAACGCAGAGCTGACCGTTATGCCGGGCGGAGAGCACTGGTTTCATACAAAAGAGCAGATGCAATTTTTAGATAACTGGATAAAGAATAGGAGACCCTGCAATGAAACAGAAAATAAGGACGGCCTTGCTTCTCCTGCTTATAGTTCTGGGAACCGGGCTGGTAGCTTGCCCTGCCTGCGGCAGGGCCGTGCTGTTCGGATCCCTCTGGGTCACAAAGCCGGCGTGTGACTTATATGTACGCAAAAGAAAAGCAGCAGCGTTAAAATTACGCTGCTGCTAAAAGTGGACCTAGAGGGATTCGAACCCTTGACCTCTCGGATGCGAACCGAACGCTCTCCCAACAGTCTCGCTTTTGTGCACACCTTATGCACCGTGAGAAAAGAAAAATCAACGTATATTCGTCCATATGAAAGGCGCGGTCATGCTGATGGACTTTCTTGGTCGCAAGTATGGTCTCCAAGCCGCTGATTTTCAAGATGAAGCTGTTTGGGGCGTAATATGGTTGGCGGACAAGTGAGCTACAGGCCCTTGAGATGTAACTCATATGGGGTTCAGATGTATCGCATCCCGATTCAAAAGAAAACACGATGTACCGTAAAAGCGCAACTTCTACTCTTGATGAATGGGAGATGCGTTTTTTACATTTGACAACAAGTTGTAGATTGACAATAGGACTCATACACGATAAACTTTATATAGTATTATGTAGATCAGAAGGAGGCCAAACCATGAGCGTCAAGTACACTACCCCTGCCCAGCACAAGAGCAATCTCCGCAATGTGTACGGCACCTTTGCCATTGAGGGAATGACCATCAGCAAGGACACGCGCAGCAATCTTGACCGCATTGGCAGCGGTCAAGCCAGCTATCAGCAGGTCGTGAATGAACTGCGCGCAAAGTACGCGAAGAAGGGCTGATTATGTTCACGAAGTATGATGTCTACACCACAGTGCAGTCCATGTACTGCTACCCGGATACGGATGTTCTGATCAACAAGTTGAACATTCATGATAAAGCCGAACTCAAACAGGCCGAAGAAGAATTTACTGCAGTCAAGCAAATGGCTCTGTTGCAGGAGCCAATCAAGGGACGTTTTACCAAAACTCACCTATTTCGGATTCACCGCTTCCTTTTTGAAGATGTGTACCCCTTTGCAGGGCACATCCGCAAAGAACAAATCAGCAAGGGCGACACGATGTTCTACCTGCCAGACCTGATCGACCGAGAATTGGAGCGTGTGTTCAAAAACATTCACTCCAAGAAGCTGCTTGCCGAACAAGATGAAGAAAAGCAGATTCAAAATCTGTCGCAGACAATGGCGGAACTGAATATCATTCACCCTTTCCGTGAGGGAAATGGCCGCAGCACCCGTGAACTGATTCGCTGCATGGCATTGGAATATGGCTTGCACATCAACTGGGGCAACACCGACCGGGAAACCTTGATCAACGCCGCAATCGCTGCCGTAGACGATGATATGGCATTCTGTGATGTTCTACGGCAGTGCATCGAAAAGAAAGATACATAATAATAGTCTACGAACCAGAATGCATAATCTGTATAAAAAGCCGCTTCTTTTCATTTTGAATCGAAGCGGCTTTTTATATTAACAATTCAAGAGCACCTGTAAAACAACGAGTACAACTTTCATGAATCTTATAGTTGATAATATACGGTTGTTGTCAACTATCCTGAATTTCAACACGCTGATGAATTTTTGTAGCCACATCGGTATAGAGGTCTACATCAAAACCTTCTGCGACTTCAAAACTAACGAACAAACAATAAGGTATTGCTGTTTTTACTTTTTTACAAGCATCAGCTTTGCAGTTCACTTTGATGATAAGATCCTCATCGTTCCAGACAATTGCTTTTTCACCAACAAAAATCTCGTGCTGCAACGAGCCCTTCCGAACGGCTTGCCATTCAGTATTTAGTCGGTCAGGTACGAGACCTTTTCCATTATCATCAACGTCAAACCACAACTGTATGCCGCGATAAGCCTGTTTATTAGGAACAACAGGAGAAAGATAGGCCAATGTAACGGTTAGCTTTCTTTTCATCAATCGAGACGAAAAATCTACTGGCAGAGGTAGTCTAAAAACTTCGCCCTCATCGATTTTAACTTCTCCTAATCCGATGAGAGTTATACGTTCTTTCGTACACTCAACAACACGGTCTATATTGGGTATTCCATTCCCAAGCCATTTACTCAATTGTTTCGGTGAACTTCCCATTGCAAGGGAAAGTTTTTCAGCAATAGGTTCCCATGAAGCACCATGGGTAAGCATAGCTTTCAACAGAATAGCTGTGGATTCGGGAAGTATACCTACTCCCGTTTCTTCGAGAAACAACTGATTTAGAACATCATAACATTTCGCAGCTTCATGTGTTATTTGAGCTGCTGCATCGCTTGTTCCTGAATAGAAAGCGCAACCATCCTTACTACCAGCTTCATACGGTGCAGCGGATAAACATCCCGGTTCGCGTGTAGACGTAATCCATGTGCTTGTTCCGTCATGATTTTTTCTGATGAATTTTCTACCACCGTAATAAAACAGATCTGGAGCAATAGTTGATCGATACCCTTTTCCAATTGCAGACATTGGAGATGGCATTCCTTTATCGACCGCCCAAATGCAACGAGAATTTTCAGCGGGGCTTGTGAAATCATCGTACAATGCGCCAATTGTCAATCCGTTCAAGCTTTCAGAGGGGGAAAGTATTTTTAGATTCCATTGGTTATTATTAATGGAATCGCCAAAAACTTTGTTTCGCTGGCTCATATTAAGAGCTTTTAATTCATCGAACGGCTTGTTCACAAAATCTATGATTTCAGGATGATTTCCAGCACTTATTATGAACAGAATTTTATATTTATAAGCAAGAAAATCGAGCAAACGCGCAATTGGACTCATTATCCCTGTTAGTTGACGCACAGGATCACCAATAGACAAATTGATTACTTTAGTATTTGGTGCGGTAGCTGGTGATTCTCCATCTCCTTCCATCATTCGCTTTATTGCTCGGTGAAGAGTATCAATGAGCATATGATCATCAGGGATGCCTTCTTCCATTCCCTCAAAGCAAGGCTTCGGGCGTAAAATCGGACGCACATATACAGGACTGCTAATAGGCGTATCATTTCTATTAAGATCCCCGTAAATAGCAAGCGATACCATAGAAGTACCATGAATGCGATATTTACTCTCATAGTCTGTGGCATAATCGTCTGGATCATCAATAATAACACGGTTCCGAAGCAATCGATGATTTTGCATAGGCATTCCATCGAAAACAGCGACAACAGCGTCGCCCACTGGCAGCGGCGATTCCTTTGTTAGTGTACATACTTCCGAATCGTTTTCGGAGATAAATGCAGACTGGCAAACAGGCCGAAAAAACATAATGTCGTCAACCTTTGACAACTCAATTTCTTCATAGTTATTAACCAATTCTTCAATAGCTATCCTAGGAAGTTCAACCAACATACCATGATAAAATATATCACTTATTACACACTCCTGAATTATACGTCCCCCTAAAGATTGTATTTCACGAGAAATTGTATCCACTGCTATATGCCTTTTTTGAAAATCAGATCTAAAGAATAATTCGATTTCAAAAGGGACTGGAGAATTTCCGTCAAATTCCAATGATTCACGCCAATAATCTATAGCATGCGTTTCTGCAATCCTGTCCTGCGCATTCCACCTTCTTATATTTTTTATATGGGTAAAGACATCACGAAGTCCTGCAAAACCACGTTTAAATACATCGGTTTCACCATCCTGATACCTTTGCCACAGTGACAACAGCTGAGACATCGCCTGTTGGTTAGACATTATGCAATATAGTTTGCCATTTAAAAGACCTTCATCTCTTTGGCCATTTCTCGAAATCGAGTAAAAATCATCATCTGGTAAAAAAGAGTCTGTTTCAATATCAAACATCCATTCGAGACCATCTGTGTTTTTTACTGCAGTATAAAAATTATCGACTGTTCCAATTATTTCAAAAACAAGAGCAAATTCGGGATTTATCCCTGTTGGTGATTGCTGGATTTTTAGATTTTTCTGTTCAAAAGCAGCTTGGAGAACATTAAAAGACGGTTGCAATCGAGCAAATTGTCTACTGAAAGAAGGCTTCATAATTCTTGGAAATGACGGGGCTTTGCGTTCGCGATCTGCGCGTTCCGGAGACGGAAACAATATTAAAGGTCTGTCTGGCATGTTTCTACTCCTTCCTGATTTTTGTGTGCAGTAATTACTTGTGACTGCCAACTACGAATGGATTTCTCCGTGATTTCTTTTGCATTCCCATTTGGCAAACTTAAAATATATTGTCTGTAAATTGATAGTGCAAATTCTTCGGCTTCTGCATAACTTACTCCTAGTGTTTTTTTTGCTAGTGTGCTTGATTGCAAACCAAATCGAAAATCTTTCTCCTTTTCAAAGAAACGATAATATTCATCCAAATTACTTCGAGTTGGCTTCGGAATTTCTAAACGAATCTGAAATCTTCGCCAAGCCGCTTTATCAAGTAGAGTATCATGGTTTGTAGCAGCAACCACGACAACATAGCTTGGAAGCGCATCGATTTGCATTAGTAAAGAGCTTACAACACGCTTAATTTCACCTGTTTCATGGACATCGCCACGTTCTTTTCCAAGTGTTTCAAATTCATCAAAGAACAGAACGCATTCTCTTGTTTTAGCATATTCAAATAATTTAGAAAGCCTTGATGCGGTTTCTCCGAGGTAAGAACCAATAATTCCTTCATATCTAACTGTAAGCAATGGAACCATTAGAGATTCAGCTATTGCCTCGGCTAGTGAAGTCTTTCCATTTCCGGGAGGGCCAATTAGTAATAACTTGTTTCGCGGCTCAATACCATAGGATTGCAATAAATCAGAACGATTTTGCTCGTTAATTAAATCTCGGCAAGCCGTTTTAACATATTCTGGCAGAATCAGATGCTCCATTCTTTTTCGCGGGATTTTTTCAGAAAAAAGCAGTTGTTCATTTATATTTCCGCGAACAATAGAGGGTGCGCTTGTACTTTCCCTTGCGATTGGTCTGCGAGAGTTTTTTAATAGCTCATCAATCTTTGTTGCAAGAACTGTATGCTGTTTCGCACGTTCCTCAGCGCATAAAGCTTCTGCTGCTTTTCTAAAACTCGTGGGATCATTAATTAATCCATATTTCACCAATTCACATAGCAAATCTGCTCTTGCCATAATTGAATACCTCCTAAAATTTCCAATAATTCATAATTGGCAAGCGGCATTACAGCAGGCCATTAGGAATATCAATGAAATTATTCTCACAAAAATCAAGAAAACTTTTGGTTGCCAGATTACTTGGTATAACGTGACCATTTTCCCAACGGTTAATTGTCGAGTAGCTTACGTTAATCGCGGCAGCTAATTGTTTTTGACTCAAGTTGAGATTCTTACGTACAGAAATAACAAATTCAGAAAATGTCACAATCGGTCCTCCAGATATAGCATGTGCTATATTATATCTACTGTTATAGTATAGCATGTGCTATACTTCTTTACAATAGAGATAATATAAACTTTTAGGGCCTGTTGATGATTTATAAAAAAGGAGGATGCCAATGGATAAAGACTTTATGCTGAACTATTTTAACAAAGCCGTACAGCCTGAATGGGAGGAACTGCTGAAAACACCGCGCTACCAACCGGCAGCAAGTAAGCGTGACGCAATCGAACGGGAGTTCTTTCGGATGCTGAACGATGAACAGAAACGCAAGTACCTTGATTTGGAATCCGCAGTCATACTGGCAGAATGTGACATCGCAGAAGCTATGTATATGAAAGGTGCCGCAGATCGTGAGCTGATGATCCGTTAATGCCATGAGTTACGACTACTTCTACGGGCAGTCGGGCGAACTGTTTTCCTACTTCCGTATTCCGAAAGCACTCTTTCAGGACTGCCGCTTCCGGCAGCTCTCCACCGATGCCCGGACACTGTACGGCATTCTGCTGGACCGCATGAGCCTGTCGGTCAAGAACGGCTGGCTGGACGAGCAGGGGCGGGTGTATATCATCTACACCGTCCGGGAAGTGCAGGAATCTCTCTGCTGCGCCGAACACAAAGCGGTCAAGCTGTTCCGGGAACTGGAGGGCATCGACCTCATCGAGCGCAAACGCCGTGGTCTGGGCAGACCCAGCCTGATCTACGTCAAGGACTTTTCGTCTGGACTGCAAAAAGCGCAAGTACAGAATTGCCCAAACAGCAATTCTGGTGCTGTCGAAAGCGCAATTCTGGAGCAGTCAAAACCGCAAGCAAATAAGACTGATAAGAATAAGACAGAGTGGAACGATCCTGACCCTATCTATTCCGTGGGAATCCGGGAGCAGCTTGAGGATTATTTTTATCAGGCGTTAGAGGTAGAACTTCTGCTCCGGCTCTGCCCGGACGATGAGGACACCATCTATCAGATTGTGGATTTGCTTGTGGATACCTGTTCCACCAAACGCAAGATGTTGCGGATCACCGGAGATGACAAGCCCGCCGAGGTGGTACGCAGTCGGCTGAAAAAGCTGAATGCCGACCACATCCGTTTCGTACTGGGCTGTCTGGCAGAAAACACCGCCCCGGTGCGGAACATGAAGCAGTATCTGCTGGCGATGCTCTACAATGCGCCCACCACCATGAACCTCTACTATCAGAACAAGACGAACCACGACTTTGCGCGCGGTTCACCGAAAGCGGGGTGATGTTATCGCAAAGAAAGCTACGATTATTGCAGTCACCAATCAAAAAGGTGGTGTGGGGAAAAGCACCACCTGTGAGAATCTGGGCATTGGGCTGGCAATGGAGGGCAAGAAAGTCCTGTTGGTGGACACCGACCCACAGGGGTCATTGACCATTAGCATGGGCTGGCAGCAGCCCGATGAACTGCCTACCACGCTGTCCACCCTGATGCAGAAAGTCATGAATGACCAGCCCATTCAGCCCGGTGAGGGCGTTCTGCACCATGCAGAGGGCATTGACCTGATCCCGGCAAACATCGAACTGGCAGGGCTGGAAGTAGCCCTCGTGAACAGTATGAACCGGGAGAAGATGCTCAAGCAGGTGCTGGACAGTGCCAAACGGGAGTACGATTTTATTTTGCTGGACTGTATGCCCTCGTTGGGGATGCTGACCATTAACGCATTGGCGGCGGCAGACGCTGCTCTGATTCCTGTGCAGGCACAGTACCTGTCTGCAAAGGGTCTGGAACAGCTTTTGCAGACCGTGCAGAAGGTCCGGCGGCAGATCAATCCGAAACTGAAAATCGAGGGCATTTTGCTGACCATGACCGACAGCCGCACCAACTACGGAAAGCAGATCAGCAATCTGATCCGGCAGGCATACGGAAAACACTTGAAAGTGTTCGAGCAGACCATTCCACGGTCTGTCCGTGCGGCAGAAACCAGTGCGGCAGGCAAAAGCATCTTTGCCTATGACCCCAAAGGCAAGGTGGCAGAAGCCTACAAATCTCTTGCGAAGGAGGTGCTGGCAGATGCCGATCGACAACGGAAACGTAGTTCTGAAAGGGCTAGATGACCTGTTTTCCACCGAGGAAAACCGACAGGAGGAACAGCGAGAGCAGGTACAGCAGATTCCCATTGATGCGCTGCATCCCTTCACCAACCACCCTTTCAAAGTGCTGGACGATGAAGCCATGACCCGGACGGTGGAGAGTATCACACAGTATGGCGTGCTGGCTCCGCTGATTGCCCGCCCTCGCCCGGAAGGGGGCTATGAGATCATCTCCGGGCACCGCCGTCAGCACGCTGCACAGCTTGCCGGGCTGGAAACCCTGCCGGTCATTGTCCGCAACATGGATGATGATGCCGCTGTTTTGCTCATGGTAGACAGCAATCTCCAGCGTGAAAACATTCTGCCCAGTGAAAGGGCTTTTGCCTACAAAATGAAGCTGGAAGCAATAAAAAATCAAGGTGCTAGGTCAGATTTAACTTCTGGACAAATTGTCCAGAAGTCGAAGCTGTCCATTGAACGGGTTGCGGAAGATGCTGGCGAGGGATATAAAACCGTCCAGCGGTTCATCCGCCTGACCAACCTTGTTCCCGAATTGCTGGACATGGTGGACGAAAAGAAAATTGCCTTCAATCCCGCTGTGGAATTGTCCTATCTGGACGAAAGCCAACAGCGGGATTTTTTAGAAGCCATGGATGGTACCCAAAATGCTCCATCTGTATCGCAGGCTCAGCAACTAAAGAAGATGGCGCAGTGTGGTGAGTTCACCTATGAAAAGGCGTTTGATATTTTGGGGCAGGAAAAGAAGAGTGAGCAGGACACCGTAACTATCAAAAATGATATCCTGCGAAAATACTTTCCACGCAGCTATACGCCTCGGCAAATGGAAGAAAAAATCATTCAGCTTTTGGATGCGTGGCAGAAAAAGCAACAGCGCCGCAACGAACGCTGACCCGTAACGCAAGACCCGATGGGGTCTTTTTTGTTTGCAAAAATTTGGAGGTAACGCCTATGAACAACACGATTCCTTTTCACTCCGCACCCCATGCTCCGCAGATCACGGTGGATGTGAACATCCTGTCCATGCTGAAACAGGCGGCATCCTGCTTGAGCGAAATGGCAAGCGAGAATGTCTATCTTGCCGCCATTGGCCCGGACATGGAGCTGACCATTATCATGGAGGAGGATGCCCCTTCCATTCTGCCTTGTTTTGACGAGGACGATGCCCTGATTTCCGTGAAGGGTGCGCCGCTGCTTATCAGCCACAATCCGGCGCAGGTCCTCAAGCTGGCTGGCAAGCGGTATCTGACCGGCCCGGTCATTTTCTACCGCACCGATGGGCACAGCACCATCGTGTCCCTGACAGTGGAGGACATTTATCGCTTTCAGACCTATCTGGAAAGTCACAGCACCACCCTGATGGCAGATGGGCAGAAGCTGACCTGCATCTGCATTGACTGAGGTGTGCCATGCTGAACTTTTTTATCGGTTTCGCATTTTTTGAAGCCGGCGCTTTTTTCGGCTTCTTCGTGGCGGCTTTGATGCAGGCGGCACGGAGCGGCGAAATCAATCTGAACGGAAAGGAGGATTCGCATGGAAGAAAATACCCTGTCGGTGCTGAAAATTGCACCGGGACAGCATCCGCAGCAGGTCGAGATTGACAACAACCTGAAAGCCTTGCAGGAGGCAGTAGGCGGCTCCATCGGCGCAAGCTATCCCTTTGCCGACCCGGTTGCCATCGTTTATAACGATGACGGCAAGCTCATGGGACTGCCCCTGAACCGTGCCCTTCGGGATGAAAACGGAGAAATGTATGATGCCGTTGCCGGAGACTTTCTGGTGGTGGGTCTGGGCGAGGAGGATTTTGCATCCCTGACCCCGGAGATGGCGCAGAAGTATGAGCAGCTTTTCCATCAGCCGGAAGCCTTTCTGAAACTGGGCAACCGTCTGTTGGTGCTGCCGGTGCCTGATGAACCTCCCGCAGAAAAGCCCCGCACCAAGCCTCCGGCAGAGCATGACCGCTAAAAGCATCCTGCTGCATGGGAGGTGATGGCAGTGCAGGAAGAAATCGAACAGAAGTCATTCAACATTATGATCTCTACCACCAAGCTGTCTGCCCGGACTGTCCTGCGGGCGGTAAAAGCGGCGCTTCGGCTGTACCAGTCCAAAACATCCCAAGGTAAGCAAAGTGTTCGCACCCTTCTGCGGCAAAACCGTGGTGTGTCCAGCGTGGAGATCAGCAAGACCGGCATCCGTGGGCTGGAACGCTATGCCAAAAAGTACGGCATCGACTACGCTATCCGCAAGGACACCTCCGAGGTGCCGCCCCGGTATTTGGTGTTTTTCAAAGCACCGGATGCGGACGCTTTCAATGCCGCATTCAAGGAATACTCGGCCTCCCTGCTGAGTAAAACCAAGCGTCCTTCTGTGCTGGAAAAGCTGCATGAACTGGTGCAGGCTACGGCAGAACTCCCCGGCAAAGTCCGGCACAAGGAACAGGAGCGTGGACTGTGACCACGAAAAAGCTGACAAAGCTGCTGGCGCTGTATCTGCCCTATATTTTGCTGGGACTGGTGGCAACCAACTTTGGTGAAGCATGGCGGCTTGCCGAGGGCAAAGAACTGGGCGATAAGATCATGTCCATGATGGGCACTATCCCGCTGGCATTTGCGAACCCGCTGCCCAGCTTGCATCCGCTGGATCTGCTGGTGGGCTTGTGCTGCGGCGCAGGGCTGCGGCTGGCGGTCTATCTGCGTGGTAAAAACGCCAAGAAGTACCGCCACGGCATGGAGTATGGCTCTGCCCGGTGTGGTGCATAATCTTAACTGTAAGGAAAACTATGTGGACGCAGGAGGTATGCACATGAACGAATATAATAAAATTACAGCCCTTTACTCCCGCCTTTCCGTCGGGGACGAGGACAGAGATGGCGGCGAGAGCAACAGCATTGTAAACCAAAAGGCATTTCTGGAACGGTACGCCCAACAGCAGAGATTAACCAATATCCGGCACTACATTGACGATGACGAAAGCGGCAGGTTCTTTGACCGCTCTGCCTATTCCCGCATGATGGAGGATGTGGAAAACGGAAAAATAGGCGTCTGCATTATGAAAGACCTGACGCACTTAAAGCCTAAATTCCACTAATGTGGCGGCTCCGTTCGTTTTTCCGAGAGCTTCGGCTTTTACCAGATACATTTCTGAAATACGGGAGATTACTACCGGTGTGCAGGTATAATCTGACGTTTCCGCCAATTGATAAGTCCCATTCGGATATTTGATTACGCGGTTGGCATCTTGGCTGGTGAATGTGGCTTTTGACCGTACGTCTCCTTTGCGTGAAAGAGTATTATCATCAGCAAAAAGACTACTATAACACCAATCAGATGGAGCATAATTCCATGAACCGTCAGTGTCATTAACGTATAATGTGAAGTTTAGAGGACTGGATGCTCTTGAATTATTAACATAGGCAAATATAATTTCCGGACTTGAACTTCCTGCAACCCAATTTTTAGAGAAATCCATAGCAGTGGATGCGAGCGAGAAACTAGAATTAGCTAATACTGCTTCTGCATAGTTTGCAGCATCCGTCATCTTGTTCTGGAAAAGAGCTACACGTGCAGCAAGTGCATTTGCTGCGTCAGAAGATACGTACCATTTGGAATCTGCTTTTGACAGTAAGCGAATAGCTTTACCCAAATCCTCTTCGATGAATGTCCATACTTCAGCTTCCGGAGAGATAGGAACCACCTCTTTTGAACGTTTACGCAGGATGGGGACATTTCCATAATGAGAGGCCAAACGATAATAAATAAATGCACGGAAATAGTAAGAGACACCACCTACTTTTTTCATAAGAGCACTTTCTTTGTTTTCGGAAGCTTCATAAGTTTCTACGAGAAAATTGACCTGATGTAATGTTGTAAATGAGTTTCTCCAAAAGGAGAGAATGTTAATTGCCTGATTGGTATACGAGGGAGACATTTCGCATGGGTCTGTAATTTGACCTCCTCCGGGACCTGCTTTGAAATTTTCCCCTTGTATATCATCCAACCACCAGAAAGTGAATGTATAATTTTCCATAGTGGCGTATACTCCATTTAATAGCTTTTCGAGATCATCATCCGTCAAGGCTGATTGAGGAATTGCATGTCGGGGGCTGATGTCGTCCAGCCAGTCAGAACAGCTCGTGCCGAGTACAGTTATGGTCATTAAAACCAGAGTGAATAATAGTTTTATATTTTTCATATCGTTAGTTTTAGAAGTTAATGCTTGCCAATATGATAAACTTCTTTAATGTCGCTTGTTTTCCGAAATCTGCTCCGTAGCTGTTGCCTGTCGGATTACTTTCGTATGAGAATTCCGGATCATATCCGGAATATTTAGTCAGTGTAAAAAAATTGTCGAGAGAAACAAAGATGCGAGCTCCCGTTACATGTATTTTTGACAACAGAGAATGAGGAAGGCTATATCCCAATGTGATGGTTTTGAATTTGAAATAAGAAGCATCTTCCAGATAACGGGTAGAAACAAGATTGTTTCCGAAACCACCAGTGAACGTTCCTGCCAAAGTAGGGCGTGGAACAGTGTTACTGGTTCCTTCTCCCCTCCAGTAATGGTTGGCGGCATATTTTGATATGTTATAGAATTGTTCCGAATCGACCAGTGTGCCATTTTTGTAACCTTTGATACTACTGGACGCCAAGCCGAGATGTTCCGTACCTTCTGTTCCCCCGCAGCCTTTCCACGCTGACAGGATTTTACCTCCGGCTGCAAATTGGCAGAAAATGGATAAGTCGAAGTTTTTCCAGTTCATAGTCGAAGTAATACCACCATAAATGTCTGGTGTAACCTTTCCTACATACATGCGGTCATCGTCTGTGATATCTCCATCATTGTTGTAGTCAAAGTACTTACAATCACCGGCACGTACTCCTTTTGCGTAGAGTTTGCTTGGTACTTCCTGGTCGGTTTGATAAATGCCATCTTGACGCAACATATAGAAAGCACTAACCGGTTTACCTACCATTAGAGCATGCATTACTTTACCGGTATTGGCACCACCACCGTTG
>OGFY01001082.1_pt1 | contig 22069 bp, 17 predicted proteins | sample 1570951 | NCBI WGS metagenome assembly OGFY01 (sample SAMEA2581942, study PRJEB24529) | metagenome | biome: Human gut stool | place: China | collected 2011
ACAGATTCTTGTGCAAGCACAAATCTGTACTTGGCTCATCGTATACACAAAAAGGCAGGAGCGATTTCCGAGGAAAGGTTCCTGCCTTTTGCACAGAAAAGGAGAAAAGCAGATGCAGCCTTTAGAACTATATATTCATATTCCGTTTTGTGTGAAAAAGTGTGCATATTGTGATTTCCTTTCCGGTCCGGCCGGAGAAAAGGAAAAAGAGGAATATGTGAAAATGCTGGTCGACGAGATCAGAAACTGTCCGGATACAGTGCAGAATTACAGGGTGATTTCCGTTTTTTTCGGAGGCGGAACCCCATCTCTTCTTACCGGTGAGCAGATTGGGCGGCTGATGGATACGGTCAGGGAAATATTTACGTTGGATGAGGACGCAGAGATCACTATGGAAATGAATCCGGGAACGGTAACGGAAGAAAAACTGCGAAAGTACAGACAGGCAGGGGTGAACCGTCTGAGTATCGGTCTGCAGTCGGTCAATGATGAGGAACTTCGTCTGCTTGGAAGAATCCATACTTATGAAGAATTTCGGGAAGCATATCATCTGGCGAGAGCCAATGGCTTTTCAAATATCAATGTAGACCTGATCTCGGCAATTCCGGGGCAGACGGTGGAAAGCTGGAGGCGTACACTGGAGCGGGTAATGGCACTTTCCCCGGAGCATATTTCTGCATATAGTCTGATCTTGGAAGAGGGAACAACTTTCTATAAAAAATATGTAGAAGACGAGGCAAAAGAAGGACCAAAGCTTCCGGATGAGGATGCGGAGCGTCAGATGTACTGGGATACGGAAACGCTGATGGAGAAGAACGGATATCACCGTTACGAGATTTCCAATTATGCTAAGGAGGGATATGCCTGCCGGCACAACCTGGGATATTGGGAGAGAATTCCGTATCTGGGATTTGGAATTGGTGCGGCATCTCTGGTTCCCGGGGATCTGATTGGAAAATGCAGGAAGCTGGAAGGAAAAATGAGTCGCTACACGAACCCGGATCAGCTAAGGGAGTATGCACATTCCTACAGGAACAAATTTCAGGCAGAGCTTCTGACAGAAACTGAGGAGATGGAGGAATTTATGTTTCTTGGACTGCGGAAAATGAACGGAATCTCAAAAAAAGAATTTTCAGAGTATTTTGGGAAGAGTCTGGAGGATATTTACGGTGAACCGATCTGCAAACTGGAAAGCTTAAAGCTTCTTGAGCAAGATGATGACAGAGTATGGCTTACAAAACGGGGGATCGATGTCAGCAACAGTGTGTTTGTAGAGTTTCTGCTGGAAGAGTAAAATTTGGAAAATCAGAAAAATATAAAGTATACTTGACAAATAGGTTTTATAGGCATATAATGACATCATCGAGTTAAACCTATCAAAACAGTAGGAAAGAAAGGAGAACTTACGATGTCAAAAATTTATAATGGTGCTTTAGAGCTTGTTGGAAATACTCCTCTTGTAGAGGTGAAAAATATTGAAGAAGAATTAGGATTAGAGGCAAGAATCCTTGTGAAACTGGAATATTTTAACCCGGCCGGAAGTGTAAAAGACAGAATTGCCAAAGCAATGATCGAGGATGCTGAGGAAAAAGGATTATTAAAAGAAGGTTCTGTTATCATTGAGCCTACTTCGGGAAATACGGGAATCGGCCTTGCATCGATTGCAGCAGTCAAAGGATACCGTATCATTCTTACTATGCCGGAGACAATGAGTGTAGAAAGAAGAAACATCCTGAAAGCATACGGAGCAGAGATTGTTCTGACAGAAGGCGCAAAGGGAATGAAGGGTGCGATTGAAAAAGCAGAGGAACTTGCAAAAGAGATCCCGGGCAGCTATATTCCTGGACAGTTTGTTAATCCGGCTAATCCGGAAGTACACAGAAAGACAACCGGACCAGAGATCTGGAAGGATACAGACGGAGAAGTAGATCTGTTTATCGCAGGTGTTGGTACAGGTGGAACACTGACCGGTGTCGGCGAATATCTGAAATCCCAGAATCCGGATGTGAAGATCGTTGCATTGGAGCCTGCAAGCTCACCGGTACTTTCTACAGGAAAAGGTGGTCCTCACAAGATTCAGGGAATCGGAGCAGGATTTGTACCGGACGTACTCAACACAACTGTATATGATGAAATATTTACTGTAGAAAATGATGACGCTTTTGCAACAGGAAAGCTGCTTGCAAAGAAAGAAGGAATCCTGGTAGGAATTTCTTCGGGAGCCGCACTTTATGGAGCGATCGAACTTGCAAAACGTCCGGAAAACAAAGGAAAGACGATTGTGGCACTGCTTCCGGATACCGGAGACAGATATTACTCCACACCGCTCTTCACGGAGTAGAATATGAATTTTTCAAAGAAAAGCAGATACGGACTTCGGGCACTGATCGACCTGTCCGTATACTCGAAAGAATCCCATGTTGCACTTGCAGCAATTGCAGAGCGTAACAGTATTTCACCGCAGTATCTGGAACAGGTATTTGCGGCACTCAGAAAAGCCGGAATCATTAAAAGCGTGAAAGGACCGCAGGGGGGATACCTGTTGGCGAAGCCTGCCACAAAGATTTCGGTTGCGGAAATATTACGTGCGCTGGAAGGTGATTATCTCATCGAAGAAGAGGATGTAGAAGGCGCCGAGAACGGAAGAGCTGCGGCTCAGGCTGTACAGAGTGAAGTTATCGAACGTCTGAACAGAGGACTACAGGATATCCTTGAGAATCTGTTTCTCTCTGACCTCGAACAAAAATATCAGGAATACAGTGAATACAGTCAGGATATGTACTATATATAATAGAAGAAATGCACACCATCAGACCGGGAGGCTGAGGTGTGTATTTTTTGGTTTGACGGTCGGGTGGGGAGTTTGGGAGGAAGGGAACAGGCGGTTCAGGCAGAAAAGAAGGGATTCCGATTCAATCGGCAAACCATTCCGATGAGCCTCCGAAAACAATCATTGTGTCAGCAATGGCTTCCACAATGATTTGAGTCTCATCTACATTGCCTCAAATGAATTGGAATCCCTTCTTTTCTGCCTGGTCGCCCCGCTCCCTTCCTCCAAAACTCCCCACCCTCTTCCTGGAAGACAGAAAACATACAGACGGGACGCCCCAGTCTGATGATGTGCGGAAAAAACCGGTTGCTCCAGCCAGTTGTTGTTTAAGTGGAAGTGTGGAGCTCCCAGAAAGTAGAAAATGCATCATCTCAAAACAGCCTAATCCCAGGAAGTAGAAAATACATCATCTTCAAACAGTCCGATCCCAATATTTGCGGACGAAAATGGCGCAGCCATTAAGTCCCGCCCCACGCAATACAGTATTGTTAAAAAAGCAAGTAAATCCTTTATAGTATGTCCTGTAAGCGCCCAAATCAAGTCGATTATTATAGGCTTGAGTGAGGTTCCACCCGGATATGCTGTCGGATTCCAATTCATTTGAGGCAATGGAGATGAGACTCAGAACATTATGGAAACCTTTGCTGACATAATGTTCGCTTTCAGAGGCTCATCGGAATGGTTTGCCGATTGAATTGGAATCCGACAGCATATCCGGGTGGAACCGGACTAAAAATAAAAAAATCATAAACCCTGTTGACAAAGTGAATAGTAAGTGGTACATTTATAAGCGTAGAAAATGTTAGCACTCAGACATAACGAGTGCTAATAACAAAAAGGAGGTAGCATATGGAAGCCATACAGGAACTTAATGAGCGGAAGACGAAGATCTTACATGCAATCATTAAGAACTATCTTGAGACCGGAGAGCCTGTGGGATCCAGAACGATTTCCAAGTATACGGATCTGAATTTAAGTTCGGCAACGATCCGGAATGAGATGGCAGATCTCGAAGAGCTTGGTTATATCATGCAGCCTCACACATCAGCAGGAAGGATTCCGTCGGATAAAGGTTACAGATGGTATGTGGATATGCTGATGAGCCAGAAAGAACAGGAGATTACCGAAATCAAAGGTCAGATGCTTGAGAAGGCTGACAAGATGGAAGAACTTCTGAAGCAGGTTGCAAAGGTTCTTGCGAACAACACGAATTATGCGACGATGATTTCGACTCCGACTTACAACGGGAACAAATTAAAATTTATCCAGCTTTCACAGGTTGATGACCATCAGCTGATCGTTGTGATCGTGATGGAAGGCAACATTGTAAAGAACCAGATCGTGACACTGGATGAGCCGCTCAGCAATGAAGCACTATTGAAGCTGAATATGCTTCTGAATACTTCGCTGAACGGAACTTCACTAGAGCAGATCAATCTGGGAGTGATCGCAAGACTGAAAGAACAGGCAGGGATCCACAGTGGTGTGATGAGCAGTGTCCTGGATGCAGTAGCGAATGTGATCCAGCTGGATGACGACATGGAGATTTACACCAGTGGCGCGACGAATATTTTCAAGTATCCGGAGCTTAGTGATAAGCAGAGCGCACAGGAGATCATCAGTGCTTTTGAAGAAAAGCAGCAGCTTGCCGCTCTGGTAACAAAGTCAATGGCAAACGGCGGTGAAGACAGAGACATCCAGGTATACATCGGAGATGAATCGAATGTGGAGAACATGAAAGACTGCAGCGTAGTCACAGCAACATATGAGTTGGGCGAGGGCATGCAGGGAACCATCGGAATCATCGGACCGAAGCGAATGGATTATGAACATGTCATGAAGACGCTTAAGACACTGATGGCAGAGCTGGATGACATATTCCACAGGGATGAGCCGAAAAAGCTCGAATAAGAAGTAAGAAAGGTGGAAGAACCATTGGATAAAAAGATGAGTAATGAAGAAATGGTAAAAGAAGCGGTGGAAGAAGCAAAGAAAGCTGCGGAGGCAGAAGCCAAAGAGCAGAAGGCAAAAGGGCAGGAACCGGAAGAAACCGAAGCAACAGAGGAAGAAGCTGTTGGTAAAGAGACGAATTCCGAAGATGCTGAAGAACCAAAGAAAAAGAAGCTGTTTGAAAAGAAGAATAAAAAAGATAAAAAGGATGAGCAGATCGCAGATCTGACAGACAAACTTACGAGACACATGGCTGAGTTCGATAATTACAGAAAGCGTACTGAAAAAGAAAAGTCAGCGATGTATGAGATCGGAGCCAAAGATGTTGTAGAAAAAATTCTTCCGATTGTAGACAACTTTGAACGCGGACTTCAGTCCGTACCGGAAGAAAAGAAAGATGATCCGTTCGTAGATGGAATGGATAAGATCTATAAACAAATGATGAGCACACTGGAAGGAATCGGAGTAAAACCGATCGAAGCAGTTGGTCAGGAATTCGATCCGAATTTCCACAATGCAGTGATGCATGTGGAGGATGAAGAACTTGGTGAAAATGTAGTAGCCGAGGAATTCCAGAAAGGATATATGTACCGTGACTCAGTCGTAAGACACAGCATGGTAAAGGTAGCAAACTAAGATATACCGTGTACCGCATTTACGATACACTTTATATAAATAACAAAGCAAAATACAATTTTTATTATATTAACAGGAGGTCTTCATAATGGGCAAAATCATTGGTATTGACTTAGGTACAACAAACAGTTGTGTAGCGGTTATGGAAGGTGGACAGCCGGTCGTAATCGCAAATACAGAAGGAGCAAGAACTACACCATCTGTAGTAGCATTTACAAAGACAGGAGAACGTCTTGTAGGTGAACCTGCAAAACGTCAGGCAGTAACAAATGCAGAAAAGACAATCTCATCTATCAAGCGTGAGATGGGTACAGATCATAAAGTAGACATCGATGGAAAGAAATATTCTCCACAGGAAATTTCAGCTATGATCCTTCAGAAATTGAAAGCAGATGCAGAAGGATATCTTGGAGAAAAAGTTACGGAAGCAGTTATCACTGTTCCGGCTTACTTCAACGATGCTCAGCGTCAGGCTACAAAAGATGCAGGTAAGATTGCAGGTCTTGATGTAAAACGTATCATCAACGAGCCTACAGCAGCAGCTCTTGCATATGGACTTGACAATGAAAAAGAACAGAAGATCATGGTATACGACCTTGGCGGTGGTACATTTGATGTATCTGTTATCGAGATCGGTGACGGCGTTATCGAAGTTCTTTCTACAGCTGGTAACAACAGACTTGGTGGAGATGACTTCGACCAGAAGATCACAGATTATATGCTTGCAGATTTCAAGGCAAAAGAAGGCGTAGACCTGTCAACAGACAGAATGGCACTTCAGAGACTGAAAGAAGCAGCTGAAAAAGCAAAGAAAGAACTTTCTTCTGCAACAACAACAAACATCAACCTTCCGTTCATCACAGCAACAGCTGAAGGACCGAAGCATTTTGATATGACTCTTACAAGAGCTAAATTCGATGAACTGACACGTGACCTTGTAGAAAAGACACAGGAACCGGTAAGACGTGCACTTTCTGATGCAGGACTTACAGCAGCAGACTTAGGTCAGGTACTTCTTGTTGGTGGATCTACACGTATCCCGGCAGTTCAGGAAGAAGTAAAACGTCTGACAGGAAAAGAACCAAGTAAATCTCTTAACCCGGATGAATGTGTAGCACTTGGTGCTTCTATCCAGGGTGGTAAGCTTGCAGGAGATGCAGGTGCAGGCGACATCCTTCTTCTTGATGTAACTCCACTTTCACTTTCTATCGAAACAATGGGTGGTGTAGCTACAAGACTGATCGAGAGAAACACAACAATCCCGACAAAGAAGAGCCAGATCTTCTCTACAGCAGCTGATAACCAGACAGCCGTTGATATCAATGTTGTACAGGGTGAAAGACAGTTTGCAAGAGATAACAAGTCCCTCGGACAGTTCAGACTGGATGGAATTCCGCCGGCTCCACGTGGAATCCCACAGATCGAAGTTACATTCGATATTGATGCAAACGGTATCGTAAATGTATCTGCAAAAGATCTGGGAACAGGAAAAGAACAGCACATCACAATTACAGCAGGATCTAATATGTCTGATGCAGATATCGACAAAGCTGTAAAAGAAGCTGCAGAATTTGAAGCTCAGGATAAGAAACGTAAAGAAGCAATCGATGCTAAGAACGATGCCGACGCTATGGTATTCCAGACAGAAAAAGCACTTGGCGAAGTTGGAGATAAGATCGATGCAGCAGACAAAGCAGCAGTAGAAGCTGACGTACAGGCTCTGAAAGATCTGCTTGCAAAAGCGAATACAGAAGAACTTACAGATGCTCAGGTTGCAGAAATCAAAGCAGGAAAAGAAAAACTGATGGAAAGCGCTCAGAAACTGTTCACAAAGGTTTACGAACAGGCAGGCGCACAGGCTGGTCAGGCAGGACCACAGGCTGGTCAGGCAGGACCACAGGCTGGACCTGCACCAGAAGCAGGACCGGCTCCGGAAGGATTTAACGGAGATGACGTAGTTGACGGAGATTACAAAGAAGTTTAATCCGTAAGATAAGATGAGAAACTGCAAGGCGGCATTATACCGTCTTGCAGATTTCATGTATCATAAATAAAAATAGTTTTTTATGACATAAAAAGCCTCCGGTTAGGTGAACTGCATGTGCAAAGAAGATGTTGCAGAGAGCCGGCGCGGGCATGAGAATGTGCCAGGGTACATTCTGTATTAAAATACTTTGAGAAATATCTAAGTGAGGTAGGATTATGGCAGAGGCAAAAAGGGATTATTATGAGATCCTGGGCGTATCACGAGATGCGGATGATGCGACTCTGAAAAAAGCATACAGAGCTTTGGCGAAAAAATATCACCCGGATATGAATCCAGGAGATGCAGAAGCCGAAAAGAAGTTCAAGGAGGCTTCTGAAGCCTATGCTGTTCTGAGTGATGCAGACAAACGGCGTCAGTACGATCAGTTTGGTCATGCAGCGTTTGAAGGCGGTGCAGGCGGAGCCGGTGGATATGGCGGTTTTGATTTTAACGGGGCAGACTTTGGTGATATTTTTGGTGATATCTTCGGTGATCTGTTTGGCGGTGGCAGAAGAGGCGGACGTGCGAACAATGGTCCGATGAAAGGCGCCAATATCCGTAAAGGTGTCCGGATTACATTTGAGGAAGCAATTTTTGGATGCGAGAAGGAACTGGATATCGTTCTGAAAGATCCATGTACAAAGTGTAACGGAACAGGAGCAAAACCGGGAACAAGTCCGGAGACTTGTTCAAAATGTGGTGGAAAAGGTCAGGTTGTTTATACATCACAGTCGTTCTTCGGAACGGTGCAGAATGTGCAGACCTGTCCGGACTGTCATGGAACAGGTAAGATCATTCGTGAGAAATGTCCGGACTGTGGTGGAACAGGCTATACTTCAAGCCGCAAGAAGATCAAAGTCACAATCCCGGCAGGTATTGACAATGGTCAGAGCGTAAGAATCCGTGAGAAAGGTGAACCAGGTGTGAATGGCGGACCGAGGGGAGACCTTCTGGTAGAAGTTACGGTTTCCAGACATCCAATCTTCCAGAGACAGGATGTTCATATTTTCTCAACTGCACCAATTTCGTTTGCGCAGGCAGCACTTGGTGGTGATGTGCGAATCAAGACGGTTGATGGTGATGTGATCTATACCGTAAAACCGGGAACTAAGACTGATACAAAAGTACGCCTGAAAGGAAAAGGGGTACCTTCTTTGAGAAATCCTCAGGTCAGAGGTGATCATTATGTGACGCTGGTTATTCAGACCCCGGAAAAATTAAGTCCGGAAGCCAAAGAAGTGCTTAGACATTTTGATCAGTTGACAGGAAATACACTGAACCAGGAAGAGCCGGCTTCTGAATCGAAGGGTAAAGCTAAGAAAAAAGGGTTCATGGATAAGTTAAAAGAAACATTTGAAGAATAATAAAAAGGTGGCTGCGAAAAACCCGATTGAGTTTTTCGCAGCCACTTTTTTACTATTCTTCTTCGTCTTCCAGTTCTCCTCCGATGACACCTCCGAGAACGGCAGTGAAAGAAGCAACAACGACAGCGGCGATGATTGCTACACCGATCAGTGCTACTAATAAAATACCCATAACACGTACCTCCTTTTCTCGTCCTTTTTATAGTATAACACGGAGGCATGTAAAATTAAATGAAAAAATGTGACTTTTTTCATTTAGTATGCTATAATGTCAAAGAGCAAATGATAACACAGCGTATTGTCAGTTTTGCGGATTTAAAATAGTAAGGCTTAGCGGTTAAGGAGGGCAAACCAATATGGCACTGAAAAAACAGATAAAAGAAACAAAGGCAGCAGAGGTAAAGGCAACGGCAGAAACTAAAGAAGAAGTAAAAACAGCAGTTAAAGCAGCAGAAGATAAAGTCAGCGAAAAAGTAGAAGAAGTAAAAGAAACTGCTAAAAAAGAAGCACAGCCGAAAGAAGTAAAGGCTACTGTTGAAAAGAAAGCGCAGGAAGTAAAAAAAGCTGCAGGAGAAGTGAAAAAAACAGTAGAAGAAACAGCTGAAAAAGCTGCAAAAGAAGTGAAGAAAACTGCAGAGAAAGTTACAAAAGAAGTAAAGAAAGCAGCACCAAAAACAACAGCAAAAAAATCTGCGGCAAAGAAAGAAATCAAAACAGAAGTTGTTCTTCAGTATGGTGAAAAAGAAGTAAACACAAAAGATATGATTGCTTCAGTAAAAAAAGACTGGACAAAACAGAAACATAAAATTTCCGAGATCAAGAGTATTGAGCTTTATGTAAAACCGGAAGATTATGCAGTATACTATGTAATCAATGGCGAACATACCGGAAAAGTATGGTTATAAGATAAGACTGAAAGATTTAGTCCGAACCGCAATCTTTATTGAACGGTTCGGATTTTTTTAAGGAGAGAGGTAAAATGCAAAAATTTATACAGTATACCCCGACAGAAATCCTGTTTGGAGAAAACACACAGGCAGAAGTTGGGAAAGAAGTTAAGAAATGGGGCGGAAGCCGTGTATTTATCGTATATGGCGGTGGAAGTGTAAAAAAAAGCGGACTTCTTGCGCAGATAGAAGAAGCACTGGAAAAAGAAGGACTTGCTTATGCGGAATTTGGCGGAGTAAAGCCAAATCCCCGGATGGCATATGCACAGGAAGGCGTTGAGAAAGCAATTGAGTTCGGTGCGGATTTTCTTCTTGCAGTAGGCGGTGGAAGTTCTATTGATACAGCAAAGGCGATCGCCCATGGTGTGGCAAACCCGGACTGGTCTCTGGAGGAAATCTGGGGAGGTGAAATCATACTTACCAGATCGACACCGGTAGGATGCGTACTTACGATTGCGGCAGCAGGAAGTGAAACAAGCGATTCCGCAGTTCTGACAAACGAAGAAACAGGGAAAAAGGGAGGAATCAGCACCGGCCTGAACCGCCCGAAGTTTGCGATCATGAATCCGGTTCTTACCTATACGCTTCCAAAATATCAGATTGCATGTGGAGTCGTAGATATCATGATGCATACGCTGGAACGTTATTTTATTCCGAATACGAGAAATCAGATGACAGATGAGATTGCAGAGGGAGTTCTGCGGGTTGTGATTGAAAATGGAAAGAAAGGTCTGGAGAATCCGACAGACTACGATGCCATGAGTGAAATCATGTGGGCAGGAAGTCTTTCACATAATGGTCTGACAGGTCTCGGAAGAGCAAAAGATTTTTCTGTACATAAGCTCGGACATGCACTTGGTGCAAAATATGATAAGGCGCATGGTGCAACCCTTTCAGCTGTCTGGGAATCCTGGGCAGAATATGTCTATAAAAACGATGAAGAAAGATTTGCGCATTACGCAAAAAAAGTATGGGGCGTAGAGGAAGAAGATGTGGCGAAAGCCGCAAAAGAGGGAATTCGCCGGACGGTAGAATATTTCCGTGAGATTCATATGCCGACAAATTTAAAGGAACTGGAGATCGGAGAAGTATCAGAGGAAGATCTGCGGGAACTTGCTATGGCTGCGACATTAAATGATACTGTAAAACTTTCAAAAATCAAAGAACTTACTGCCGAAGATGTATACCAGATTTTTCGGAAAGCAGCAGGAAAATAAGATGGAAATAAATAAGAGAAAATTTTACAGACAAGTGTTCGCACTTGTAATCCCAATGGCACTTCAGAATCTGATCAATGTGGGTGTGACGGCGGCAGACGTGCTGATGCTTGGAAGAGTCAGCGAAAAAGTTCTTTCAGGTGCATCCCTTGCAGGGCAGATACAGTTTGTCATGACACTGATCCTTTTCGGTACAACATCAGGTGCAACGGTTTTGACCGCACAGTACTGGGGAAAGAAAGATACACAGACGATTGAAAAAATCCTTGGAATGGGAATGACCATCGGTGTCAGCTGTGCAGCTCTTTTTACCATTGTTGCGGAAATCATTCCGGAAGTGCTGCTTCATATCTATACCAGTGACCCGGCCGTGATCGCAGAAGGTGTGAAATATTTGCGGATCGTGGCGCTTTCCTATGTCCTGATGGCGGCAACGCAGGTCTATCTTTACATTATGCGGAGTATCGAGCAGGTTGTGATTGCAACGGTTGTCTACAGCGCGTCACTAATTTGTAATGTCCTGGTAAATGCGCTTCTTATTTTTGGCTTATTTGGTTTACCGAAGATGGGAATTATGGGTGCGGCAATCGGAACTCTGACAGCAAGGATCGTAGAACTTATCATTGTAATCTGGTATGCAAAAGTAAAAAACCATGACGTTAGATTTCACCCGGTCTATATGCGTAAGATCGACAAGGTGCTTCTAAAAGACTTTCTGATTTATGCGAGTCCGGTGATCTTGAATGAAATGATGTGGGGACTTGGTTCTACTGCGAATACAGCAGTGATCGGTCATCTGGGAAGTGCAGCGGTGGCAGCAAATTCTGTTGCTCAGGTCGCAAGACAGCTGGCAACGGTGGTTGCCTTTGGTGTATCCAATGCGACTGCCATTTATCTTGGTAAGACCATCGGTGCAAAAGAGTTTCATCTGGCAAAAGAGTATGGAAAAAGATTTTTGTGGCTGAGTATTATTACCGGTGCGGTAGGAGGCGGCATCATTCTGATAGCTGCTCCGATTGCAAATCATGTGATGACACTCTCACAGGAAGCGCAGGGGTATCTTTATTTTATGTTTTTTGTTATGTCTTACTTTACACTCTGCCAGGCGATCAATACGACCCTTGTGGTGGGTGTATTCCGGGCAGGAGGAGATACCAGGTTTGGTCTGATCCTGGATGTGTCTACCATGTGGGGATGCTCTATTCTGCTGGGTATGATCGCTGCCTTTGTCTTTCATGCGCCGGTGCAGGTTGTTTATATCCTTCTGATGAGTGATGAGGTGATCAAAGTACCGATCACAGTCATGCGCTACCGAAGCTATAAATGGATTCAGAATGTGACGAGAGAAAAAGCAGAGCTGGCATAACATTGTATGCGAAAATAAATTTGGAATTTTGAGGTAGATGTGATATGCTAGAGAAAGAATATATTTGAAAAGGAGATTTGCAACATGAGATTAGTATCAACAGAAAAAGCACCAAAAGCACTTGGACCATATTCCCAGGGATATGTACATGGGGGAATTCTTTATTCGGCAGGACAGATTGCGATCAATCCGGCTACAGATACTGTAGAAGCTGATACTATCGAAGGACAGGCTGACCAGGTATGCAAGAACATCGGAGCAATCCTTGAAGAAGCAGGAACTTCTTTTGACAAAGTATTAAAGACAACCTGTTTCCTTGCTGATATGGGAGATTTTTCCGCATTTAACGAAGTTTATGCAAAATATTTCACATCAAAACCAGCCAGAAGCTGTGTTGCTGTTAAGACACTTCCGAAGAACCTTCTTTGCGAAATTGAAGTGATCGCAGCAGTGGAAGAATAGGATAGAGAGATATCCTGAAAAAGTAGGAGGTTTGGCATTATGGCAGAAGAAAAAAGCAGCGGATGTTCGCCGGAATCATGTTCTTCCTGTGCACATGCGGGTTCATGCAGCAGTGCGAAGAAAGATCTGAAAGCACCGGCAAATCCGTATTCACAGGTAAAAAAAGTAATTGGAGTAGTCAGCGGTAAAGGTGGAGTCGGCAAATCAATGGTGACAGCATCTCTTGCACGTATGATGGTACAGCAGGGATATTCAGTTGGTATTCTGGATGCGGATATCACAGGACCATCTATCCCGAAGATGTATGGAGTGCATGGAAGTGCAGTCGGAAGCGAGGCGGGAATGTTCCCGTGCGTTGCAAAAGATGGCACGAAGATCATGTCGGTTAATCTGCTTCTGGAACACGAATCAGATCCTGTCATCTGGAGAGGACCGGTGATCGCAGGAGTAGTAACCCAGTTCTGGACTGATGTAATGTGGGGAGATCTGGATTTCTTATTTGTTGATATGCCACCGGGAACAGGGGATGTTCCTCTTACGGTATTCCAGTCACTTCCGGTAGACGGCGTTGTGATCGTGACTTCGCCACAGGATCTGGTACAGATGATCGTAGAGAAAGCTTACAATATGGCAAAGAAGATGAACATACCGGTTCTCGGACTGGTGGAAAACTACAGTTATCTGGAATGTCCGGACTGTGGAAAGAAAATATCTGTATTTGGGGAAAGCCACATTGACGAGATTGCAGAAAAACTTGGGGTAGAAGTACTCGGAAAGATGCCGATCGATCCGAAACTTGCCGAGATTGTAGAACAGGAGAAGTTCTATGAGGCAGACAACCAGTATCTTAAAAACATCATTGACAAGTTCAATTAAGAAGAAAGCTCCGGCGAGGTGATGATCGCCGGGGCTTTTTAGCTATAGAGGCACGGAAAATGTGAAAAGCCATATCATGACAGGACGGATACAATTGGCAAGGAACATGTGTTTATGGTATGATAACAAGTAGCAAAAAGCGGAGGCAGAAAGAACATGGACGAGAATCTCCCGGTGATCCGGATTTCGGTGCGAAACCTTGTGGAGTTTATTTTAAGAGAAGGGGATATTGACAATCGAACAGGAGGCGGACAAGATCCGGAGAATATGCAGATGGGAAGTCGGATTCACCGGAAGATCCAGAGACAGATGGGATCGGATTATCAGGCGGAGGTACCTCTTAAGACAGAGATCGTCTGTGATGGGTTTATTTTGAAAATAGAAGGACGTGCCGACGGACTGATTCATACAAAAGAGCAGGTCATGGTAGATGAGATCAAGGGTGTTCTGCGGGAACTTGACCGGGTGCAGGAACCGTCAGGCATTCATCTGGCACAGGCAAAATGTTATGCCAGCATGGTAGCAGAACAGGAAGGGGTGGATGAGATCGGGGTACAGATGACCTATTGCCAGATGGAGACGGAAGAGGTGAAAAGGTTTCAGTATTCTTATCAGAGTAACGAACTGAAAGTCTGGTTCGATGAAGTGATTCGACAGTATAAAAAATGGGCAAAGTTCCAGATTGAATGGAGAAAGGCAAGAAATGCATCTATTAAAGGGATTGAATTTCCGTTTCCATATCGTAAAGGGCAGAGAGAGCTTGCGGTATCTGTTTACCGGACGATTCTTCGGAAGAAAAAGTTGTTCATCCAGGCACCAACCGGAGTGGGGAAGACGATTTCAACGGTATTTCCGGCAGTGAAAGCGGTTGGAGAAGAACTGGGTGAGAAGATTTTTTATCTGACGGCAAAGACAATCACCCGGACGGTGGCGGAGCAGGCATTCAAAACCTTACGGGAACAGAATCTGAAGTTCAAGGTGATCACTTTAACGGCAAAAGAAAAAATCTGTTTCTGTGAGGAGACAAGCTGCAATCCGGATGACTGCCCATATGCCAAAGGGCATTTTGACCGGGTAAATGACGCGGTCTATGAGCTTTTGATGCAGGAAGATGTGATGAGCCGGGAAGTGTTGGAAGCGCAGGCAAGAAAGCATAAGGTCTGTCCATTTGAAATGGCACTGGATGTGTCGACCTGGGTGGATGGTGTGATCTGCGATTATAATTATGTGTTTGACCCGGATGCCCGGCTCAGGCGTTTCTTTGCAGAAGGTGGCGCTGGAGGATATTTGTTTCTGATCGATGAGGCACACAATCTGGTAGAACGTGGACGGCAGATGTACAGTGCAGAGTTATGCAAGGAGGACTTTCTTGCGGTGAAGAAACTGGTAAAGGGAGAAGCACCGCGGTTTGCAAAAAGACTGGAGGCATGTAATAAGATTCTTCTGGCAATGAAAAAAGAGTGTGAAAACTATAAGGTGCTGGACAATATTTCGCATTTTGGAATCCAGCTTATGAATGTACTATCTGAGACAGACCGGTATCTCGAGGAATGTGTGGATAAAGAAGTCCGGGAAACCGTATTGGATTTTTATTTTCAAGTGAGGTCTTTCCTGAATATATATGATGGGTTGGATGAGAACTATGTCATCTATACGGAGTATCAGGAGAATGGAAGATTTGTTCTGAAGTTGTTTTGTGTTAACCCGGCGGCAAATCTGCAGAAATGTCTGGATAAGGGGAACAGTGCTGTATTCTTTTCGGCAACACTTCTGCCAATCCAGTATTACAAAAGACTTCTGAGTACGGAAAAAGACAACTATGCGGTCTACATTGATTCTTCGTTTGATACAAAGAAGAGACTGCTTATGAATGGTGTGGATGTGAGTACCCGTTACACCATGCGTTCCAGGGAAATGTATCAACGATATGCGACATACATTTTCCGGGTAGTGAAAGCAAAAATGGGGAATTATCTGATCTTTTTCCCGTCTTACCAGTTTATGGAAGATGTGTATCAGGAATTTACACAGCTTCTTGCATCAGATGAAGAAGAGATGGAACTGGTTATTCAGCAGAAGCACATGGATGAAGAAGAACGGGAAAATTTCCTGCGTGCATTTGAAATGGGAAGAGAGAAAAGTCTGATCGGTTTTGGAGTTCTTGGCGGGATTTTCTCAGAAGGAATCGATCTGACAAATGAGAAGTTGATCGGGACACTGATCATCGGAACAGGGCTGCCGCAGGTGTGCAATGAGCGGGAAATCCTGAAAAGCTATTTTGACCAGAAGGGACTTTACGGGTTTGACTATGCTTACCGGTATCCGGGGATGAACAAGGTTTTGCAGGCGGCAGGAAGGGTGATCCGAACAGAGGATGACCGCGGAGTGATACTTCTTCTGGATGAGCGTTTTCAGAGGGAGAAGGGGAAAGAGATTTTCCCGAAAGAATGGGCGGACTGTGAAAGATGCCGGTTAGACATTGTGGAAGAAAAAATCCGTCTGTTCTGGGAAAAACAGACGGATAATTAAGAAACTTTTTATGCATTAAAGTAATCCAGAAATGCCTGTGTCGCGCGTGAAACCGGAACATGTCCGTTCCATGCGGCAACCAGCTGACGCTTTGGAAGTTGTTCTTCGGTCTGGACGACAAAGAGCTGGTCGGAATTCTTTGGTACACAGTAGTCCGGAATAAAAGCGATGCCAAGTCCGATCCGTGCGAGATCGATCAGAAGATCGTTGCTGCTCAGCTCGATTTCAGGAACCAGATCCAACTGATGCTGCTGGAAGAGAGAATGCAGAAATTCACTGGTTGTACTTTTTCTGTCCAGCATGATGATCGGATAACGTTGCAGTTCTTTGAGGGAAAGCTTTTTCCCCTGCAGTTCCGCAAAGGACTGGTTTGCGATAAAGACATCGTGAAAATCACGGATCTTTCGGAAGGAGGCAAGACTGCCAAGGTAAACGTTCGGATAGTTAGCGACAATGAGATCTACCTGACCGTTCTCCAGAAGTTCCGTACACTTGATCGAAGTGGCATTGGTCACTTTTATATGTGCGTTAGGGAAAGCTTTGTGGAAACGTTCCAGATAAGGGACCAGAAAATACCGGCAGATGGTGTCGCTGGCACCGATGCGGATCTGACCGCCAGTAGAGGCTGTTTCCATGATCTGGGATTCCCCGCGCTTGATCAGATTGATCGCCGGTTCGATATGACGCAGAAGGATCTCACCTTCCGGGGTGAGCTGAACTTTTTTTGTGCTTCGGATGAAAAGAACCTGATCCAGTTTCTTTTCCAGTGCTTTAATGGACTGGCTGACAGCGGACTGTGAAATAAAGAGCTGCTTGGAAGCCTCAGAAAAGCTGAGTGTGTCTGCAACATAATAAAATACTTTATATAATTCATAGTTGATATCCATTATTAGTCCTCCTTATAAAACCTATTAGTATTATAAGTGATAAAAAATAAAATTTCAAGAGAAAACCATTTTTGACAAATGAAGACAGGGTTGCTAAACTATAGACAAAAAAGAGAAGGAGAAAAAGGATGGCAAAAAAGAAATGGCTGCATAAAATCCTGGCGATTTTGCCGAGTATTTCACTGATCGTGATCCTGCTGATCAGCAGTTTTGAGATCGGTGCATACGGAGACTGGAATTTTTATGAAAAAGAATATGAAAAATATAAGGTAGCGGATGAACTTTATATGGAGATGCCGGATATCATGAAGGTGACAAAATTCATGATGTCTTATTTGCGGGGCAACGAGAAGAAACTGAGTATTGAGACGGAAGTGGAAGGAAATATACAGGATTTTTTCAATGAGAAGGACCGGCTTCATATGGCAGATGTGCAGGGGCTTTTTCTTGGCGGACTTGCAATCCGGAGGGGAGCGATCATCGTACTGCTTTTTTCAATGGCGGCACTTGTGCTTATGAAAGCAGACTGGAAGAGGCTGATCCCGCAGATGTATCAGCGGGTGCTGGCGGTATTTCTGGCACTTACCGCGGTGGCAGGATTTCTGTTTTCAAGAGACTTTAACAAATATTTTGTGATCTTTCATCATATTTTCTTCAGTAATAACCTATGGATCCTTGATCCGGCAGAAGACTATATGATCCGGATGCTTCCGGAGGGCTTTTTCTATGATATGGTGATGAGGATCGGAAGTATTTTTGCTGTGTTTTTAATCATATCTCTTGTCTGCAGTATTGTTCAGAAAAAGATAAATAAGAGATGCGGTTCACGGTAATTGTAATAAATAAGATATACTTATAAAAAGATTTAGTTATATTTATTGTACTTATAAAAGGTGATGTGGTAAAATAAAAATCGAGGAAACTGCCGTTATGCCGGATCAAGGCATGCGGTTTCAATATTACTACCAAAGCTAATGGAGGAAATTATGGGCGTAAAACGTGTATATGTGGAGAAAAAACCAGAATTTGCAGTACAGGCTAAAGAACTTCGCCATGAGGTGAAGAGTTATCTTGGAATTAAGACGGTGAAGAATGTACGTGTACTGATCCGCTATGATGTGGAAAATCTTTCTGATGCAACATTTGAAAGAGCATGCAACGGTGTGTTTGCAGAACCACCGGTAGATGTGCTTTACAGAGAGGACTTCCCGCGCGAAGAAAGTGACCACATTTTTTCTGTAGAATTTCTTCCTGGACAGTTTGACCAGAGAGCAGATTCTGCTGTTCAGTGCGTACAGTTTATCAAAGAGGATGAGCTGCCGGTTATCAAGACAGCGACCACTTATGTGATCGAAGGTGAGATCAGCGAAGAAGAGATGGAAGCTATCAAGGCGCACTGCATCAATCCGGTGGATTCCAGAGAGACAGGACTTGAAAAACCGGAGACACTGGTTACGAAATTCGAGGAACCTGCAGATGTAAAGATTTTTGACGGATTCAAAGATATGCCGGAAGCGGAACTGAAAGAGTTATACAGTTCTCTTGGACTTGCTATGACATTCAAGGATTTCCAGCACATCCAGAATTATTTCAAAGGGGAGGAACACAGAGATCCATCTATGACAGAGATCCGTGTTCTGGATACTTACTGGTCTGACCACTGCCGTCACACAACTTTTGAGACTGAGTTGAAGAATATCGACTTCTCAGCATCTAAATTTGAAAAACAATTGCAAGCGACTTATGACAAATATATTGCCATGCGTGATGAGTTGGGACGTACAGAAAAACCTCAAACCTTGATGGATATGGCGACTATTTTTGGTCGCTATGAGCGTGCTAATGGTCGTTTGGATGACATGGAAGTGTCTGATGAAATCAATGCCTGCTCAGTTGAAATTGAAGTGGATGTCAATGGTGTGAAAGAACCATGGCTTCTCATGTTCAAGAATGAAACCCAAAACCACCCAACTGAGATTGAACCATTTGGTGGAGCGGCTACTTGTATCGGTGGTGCCATTCGTGACCCATTGTCAGGGCGTTCATACGTTTACCAAGCCATGCGTATCTCAGGTGCTGGTGATATTACAACACCAATTGCTGAAACTCGTGCTGGTAAATTGCCACAACAAGTGATTTCTAAAACAGCGGCTCATGGTTATTCTTCATACGGTAACCAAATTGGTCTTGCAACAACTTACGTTCGTGAATACTTCCACCCAGGTTTCGTTGCTAAGCGTATGGAGCTAGGTGCAGTTGTCGGTGCGGCTCCTAAGGAAAATGGTGTCCGTGAAAAACCTGAAGCAGGTGATGTGATTATCTTGCTCGGTGGTAAGACTGGACGTGATGGTGTCGGTGGTGCGACAGGCTCTTCTAAAGTTCAAACCGTTGAATCTGTTGAAACAGCTGGTGCTGAGGTTCAAAAAGGGAATGCCATCGAAGAACGTAAGATTCAACGTCTTTTCCGTAATGGGGATGTGACACGTCTAATCAAGAAATCAAATGACTTTGGTGCTGGTGGTGTCTGTGTGGCTATCGGTGAATTGGCAGATGGTCTTGAAATTGATCTAGACAAAGTACCATTGAAATACCAAGGTTTGAACGGTACAGAAATTGCCATCTCTGAATCTCAAGAACGTATGGCCGTAGTGGTTCGTCCAGAAGATGTAGATGCCTTCGTTGCTGAATGTAACAAAGAAAATATTGATGCTGTTGTCGTTGCGACAGTAACTGAAAAACCAAATCTTGTCATGCACTGGAATGGTGAAACCATCGTTGATTTGGAACGTCGTTTCCTTGATACAAACGGTGTACGTGTGGTTGTAGATGCTAAGGTGGTTGACAAGGATGTCAAGCTTCCAGAAGAACGTCAAACATCTGCTGAAACCCTTGAAGCTGATACTCTTGAAGTCTTGGCTGACCTTAACCATGCCAGTCAAAAAGGTTTACAAACCATCTTTGATAGCTCAGTTGGTCGTTCAACAGTCAATCACCCACTCGGTGGTCGCTACCAAATCACACCAACGGAAGCTTCTGTACAGAAATTGCCAGTCCAACATGGCGTGACAACAACTGCTTCTGTTATGGCGCAAGGATTCAACCCTTATGTAGCAGAATGGTCTCCATATCATGGCGCTGCCTATGCAGTAATCGAAGCAACAGCTCGTTTGGTTGCTGCTGGTGCAAACTGGTCTAAGGCTCGTTTCTCTTATCAAGAATATTTCGAGCGTATGGATAAACAAGCAGAGCGTTTTGGTCAACCAGTATCAGCTCTCCTTGGATCAATCGAAGCTCAGATTCAACTTGGTTTGCCATCTATTGGTGGTAAAGACTCTATGTCTGGTACCTTTGAAGAATTGACAGTACCACCAACCTTGGTTGCTTTTGGGGTAACAACTGCAGATAGCCGTAAGGTTCTTTCTCCAGAATTCAAAGCTGCTGGTGAAAATATTTACTACATTCCTGGTCAAGCTTTGGCACAAGAAATTGACTTCGATCTTATCAAGTCTAACTTTGCTAAGTTTGAAGCCATCCAAGCTGACCATAAAGTCACATCTGCATCAGCTGTCAAATATGGTGGTGTCGTTGAAGCACTTGCCCTTGCAACATTTGGTAACCATATTGGTGCCACTGTAACCCTTGAAAATCTTGAGACTGCCTTGACAGCTCAATTGGGTGGATTCGTCTTCACATCTCCGGAAGAAATTTCAGGTGTTGCCAAGATTGGACAAACAGCAGCTGACTTTACACTTACTGTCAATGGTGTAACGCTTGATGGACACAAACTTGACAGTGCCTTCCAAGGTAAATTGGAAGAGGTTTACCCAACGGAATTTGCACAAGCAACTGAGTTGGAAGAAGTACCTGCTGTAGCATCTGATGCTGTGATTAAAGCTAAAGAAACAGTTGAGACACCAGTAGTTTACATCCCAGTATTCCCAGGTACTAACTCTGAGTACGATTCAGCTAAGGCCTTTGAAAAAGAAGGTGCGAAAGTCAACTTGGTACCATTTGTAACACTTAATGAAGAAGCTATTGTCAAGTCTGTTGACACTATGGTTGACAATATCGAAAAAGCTAACATTATCTTCTTTGCAGGTGGCTTCTCAGCAGCGGATGAACCAGATGGATCAGCTAAATTTATCGTTAACATCTTGCTCAATGAAAAAGTACGTGCAGCTATTGATAGCTTCATCGAACGTGGTGGTTTGATTATTGGTATCTGTAACGGATTCCAAGCCCTTGTTAAATCAGGTCTTCTTCCATACGGTAACTTTGAAGATGCAAGCAGCACGAGTCCAACACTCTTCTACAATGATGCCAACCAACACGTGGCTAAGATGGTTGAAACACGTATTGCCAACACGAACTCACCATGGCTTGCGGGAGTAGAAGTTGGTGACATCCATGCCATCCCAGTATCACACGGTGAAGGTAAATTTGTCGTGACAGCTGAGGAATTTGCAGAGCTTCGTGACAATGGTCAAATCTTTACCCAATATGTTGACTTCGAAGGTAAACCAAGCATGGATTCAAAATACAATCCTAACGGATCTGTAAATGCTATCGAAGGTATCACAAGTAAGAACGGTCAAATTATTGGTAAGATGGGTCACTCAGAACGTTTCGAAGACGGTCTCTTCCAAAATATTCCAGGAAATAAAGACCAACACCTCTTTGCGTCAGCGGTTAAATACTTTACTGGAAAATAATAGAGTGCCAAGTGCACTCAGTAATGATATTTTTCAATGTAGCAGTAGTTCTAAAGAGCTTGAAAACTTGAGTTCACATTAGTGAAATGAGAGGCTAGGAACAGTTTTTCGTTTGCATAACATTAGGAAAATATCAAAAATAAAAGGTATAAAAAATGACATACGAAGTTAAATCTCTTAATGAAGAATGTGGTGTTTTTGGTATCTGGGGTCACCCGGATGCTGCCAAATTAACTTATTTCGGACTTCACAGTCTCCAACACCGTG
>OGFY01001085.1_pt1 | contig 21997 bp, 25 predicted proteins | sample 1570951 | NCBI WGS metagenome assembly OGFY01 (sample SAMEA2581942, study PRJEB24529) | metagenome | biome: Human gut stool | place: China | collected 2011
GAATCCAATTAACAAAAGGCCTTATAAGAACAGATAAAATTAATGTATTAGAAATATTAAGAGAACAAAAAGAAATGGGGTTAAAGGGAAATTTATATCATAATACACAAATTATATTTGCATATAATACAAATCATATTGAAGGAAGTAAATTAACAGAAGATCAAACAAGGTATATCTATGAAACAAATACAATCTTATTTGAAGGTCAAACTGTTGCAAGTGTTGATGATATTATAGAAACATCTAATCATTTTAAATTAGTAGATTATATGATAGATAATGCTGATAAAGGATTGACGGAAGAAATGATAAAACATTTTCACAGAATTTTAAAAGAAGGAACAATGGATAGCAGAAAAGAATGGTTTAATGTTGGTGAATATAAAAAATTAGCTAATGAAGCAGGAAGTATGAAGACATCATCACCAAAACAAGTGGCAAAAGATATGCAAAAATTAATGGAATGGTACAATAGTTTATCAGAAGTTACTATAAAAGATATAATAGAATTTCATGTAAGATTTGAAAAAATACATCCTTTTCAAGATGGGAATGGAAGAGTAGGTAGAATAATTGCATTTAAAGAGTGTCTAAAAAATAATATAATTCCATTTATTATATTGGATAAAGATAAATTATTTTATTATAGAGGATTAAAGGAATACCAAAATAAAACAGAAAAAGGCTATTTGATAGATACTTGTTTAAATGCACAGGATCAATACACGAGTATGATAGAGTACTACTTAAAATAATATAAAGAGGAAATAGTTATGGATATAGATAAAATTTTACAAGAACAAGATATTAATTATGAAGATGTAAAAGATTTTTTAGAGGAAGATAATGAAGATATTTATTACAAAATATTATCAAATGTTAGTAAATTTACTGAAAGTGATGCAAAGGTTGTGTGTAAAAGAATTATAGATAGGTCAAAAAGCAGAGAACTAATAGATAGAGTTTGTATGGAAATAATTACATTTATACCATATGATTATAACTACTATAAAGAAATAATATGTATTACTTCCTTAAAAAATATAGAAGGAACTTGGAATGATGATATAAAAGACAAATTACTAGAAGATTCAAATAAAACAATAGAAAATGTATTTCAAGATTTTTCAGATGAAGTTCCACAAAGTATAATTTATGATATTGACATAATAACTAGATTATTAGAGAGGTATAATGAAAAATATATTAAAAATTTAAAAATTGAGAAAGATAAAGTAATTGAGGTATGCAAAAGGATAAATTATATAATGACTATTAATGTGAAAAACATTTTGAAATTATTTTATTGTATAAGTAGTGAATATAAATTAAATTCAGAAGAAATTAACTCTTTTCTAGATGATTTTTTTCAAAATTATCCAAGTACCTGTAAAATGTTTATAGAGGAAAATAAAAATTATGCTTCTGAAACCGTATTTATGAAAGATTTGAAAAATAAAGTAAAACTTTATGATGAAGAAGAAAAAATAAAATATAATATGGAAATATTTAAACCAGATACTAAAAGAATAATTGAATATAGAAAGTATCAATTTAAACAAAACAAAGAAATCAATAAAATGGCTAGTCAAAAATCTATATTAGGAAATTTTTTTAAATCAAATACAATTTTATATGGAAAGAGATATGGAATAACAGTCACTACAAAAAATAGTAAAGAAATATCTGTAGGAAATATGCATGAATTTAAATATGAATATCCATATCCAATAGAATACTTAGTAGATCCTGTAGAATATATGCAAAAAATAAATCTACTAAAAAGTCTAGGAAGAGGTAAATAAAATGAGACTAATATTGAAAGATTATATAGAAACATTAAAAGAGGAAATAGAATTAGAAACATTATTAGAAAATATCTTAATAATGAATGATTATACAGATATAGTGCGTCCACAAAAAGGAGTAGCACAACACGGGGTTGATTTTAGTGCAAAGAAAAACGGAACATTATATTTATTCGTATTAAAACAAAAAGATATAGACAAAAATAATTGGAATTCAGGAAATAATGCTGTTAGGCCGACATTAGATGAAATACAAGATGTTTATATACCGGAAAGAATTAAAGAATTTGGCAGTAAAATAAATATAGTCGTTTGTACAAATGGTATTATAAAGCAAAATGTTCAAGCTGATTGGAAAGGATATATAAGAAGAAATGCTGCTAACTTTTTAGGCATAGAAGCCATAAGTTCTGTATCAACTATTGCTAAAACTGGTATGTCATGTGGATCGACACAAACCATTTTAACTTCTCTTTCTTCATCTGTTATTACATAGTTAATTGTAACTTCTGCTGCAGTTCCTGCTGTTGTAGGCATTGCAATCATTGGAAGACCTTTTTTCTTTGTGTTTGATGGCCCATTTAGTGAAACTACATCGTCTCTATCTGGGTTTGTCATAAGTATAGATATTGCCTTTGCAGTATCCATGCTCGAACCACCACCAACTGCAAGAATAACGTCTGGTCTAAACCATCTACTCTTTTTATATCCGTGTAATACATTATCAATTGAAGGGTTTGGTTTTACATCATCATATAATTCATATCTAACCTTTCCCTCTTCAAGAATATTTATAACTTTATCTGTAACCCCAGCATCAACAAGAGATTTATCAGATACTAAAAATACTCTTTTATATTCTCTATCTTTTAATTCATCTAGTAGAACTTCTCTAGCTCCAAATCCAAAATATGAAGTCTCATTTAATATAAATCTAGTATTAGCCATAATTTTTTATAATCAATTTTATAGACCTTTAGCCTATAATCGATTTTCCTCCTTTTCCAATTTTATTATTAGCATTCTATTTTTATTTATTCTTGCCAAATCCAGTAAATGAAAGCATTAATCTTCCACAAGTATTTTCTCCATGGTCTTCTGTTCCATATTCGCCAAATGTAAATACTGTTAAGAATGGAACACCTTTTGCTTCTTTCTTTAGTCTTTCTGCAACTTCTTCAATTCTTTCATTTATTCCAAGCTTTCTTTCTCCACTATGTATTAAAAGATATGCTCCAGCTTCGCATGGAAGGTTTGTTCTTACATTCTTTAATGTTTTTCCAGTTGCTTCTATTAATTCATCAACACTTGCTTGCATTTGAATTACTGCTGTATTAATTGCTAAGTTATTTCCAACATTCATTGATAAATCTTCATTTCCAATCATTGGGTGACGTATTGCAATTAGTGAGCCCAATCTATCTTTTACTCCTAAAGGCTCTGTTACAGAAGCAGATAACAAATTCATTCCAGCTAAATCCTTCACCTTTTTGCCAGTCCATTTTGCATACACATTTAGTGCTGGCTTTCCGTCTATTTCGACTAACTGTCTTCTTCCATTCAATTTTGTTACAATTCCAGAGTTTACAGTCTCGTGGTAAGCTCCAGTGTATTTATTTCTTATTGATTTATTTGTATAGAAAAATGCAACAGCAACACCATCAGAAAAGCATTTATCATTCGTAAATATTTTCCAATCTCCAGATATAGAATCATCTGCAGCACTACCTCCAAAAACAGGAACACAGCCTACTACATCTTCAATTCCTTTTACATACTCTTCTTCCTCTCCTGGAGAAGCTATCATATATACATATGCAGGAGCCTTATCTGTTCCAACTTTAGCCATTGCCTCTTTTGCAACTTTTTTTCCTGTTTCTCTTGGATTTTTTCCACGTTCTGAACCTGCAACTCCAACAGCAGTTTCATCGTCTCCTATTGCAAGCATTCCTGCAAATCCGCTTTCTGATGATACTACTCCATCTGGTACAATTATTGCTCCAGATGATGTACAACCAATTATTGGAGCCGTTCCCAGAACTGATTTTGCACCTTCTAGCAATTTATTCTGATTGTATTTCACAGAACTGAATACAAAAGCAACTTTAGTTTCTATTAAGTCTACAACTGCCTTTTCAGCACATGATTTACCAGCAGTAAAGCTGTCTTTATCTGTGCTATAACTAACATTTGATTTCAACATTTTTCCTCGTTCCTTTCCACCAGAAGATTAAAAAATTATAACTATTTCAACCTTCTCCTTAGTATATTTTTCTATTTTGTCTATAAGTATGGTTAAATTATATCAATATGGGAAATTTTATTCAACAATTTAAGTAAATGTAATAAAAATGTAATATTCTATTTTTGTTCTTCCATAATTTCATTTTTTACCGCAATGTTAACTAACATACTAATCGATAAACCATATTTTATCTTCAATTCACTCAAACCTTTTAACAAGCTTTCTCTTATTAGAATAGACCTTGTAACGCAAGTTCTATTTTTATTCTCGTATACTTCTATTTTTTCTTTTTCAATCAACTCTTCTATCGCCACATTTATTAACTTACTTATTGAAGCTTCATATACCTCTTTAGATAATCTTTCTAATTCCAAATATAATTTTTCATCAATATAAAATGTTCTACTTATTAATTTTTCCTTTTTATAAATTTTATCTGAATACGCCATTTTTTCTCCTTCCATTTTACCCATTAGTTATTTTCTAAATAAATTTAATGTAATTTTGCAACTACTCATAGTTCTATACTTTTTCCAATTTTTAATATATAATTTTTATGTTTTATGGAGGTGTATATGAGTACTTTATACAATAGATACTTACAGCTAAAGCAAGAAAAGTGCGATGTTTATTATTTATTTAAATACGGAATTTTCTATATATTTCTAGATGATGATGCAAAAGATATATCAAAATTGTTTAATTTTAAGTTAACAAATCTGAATGCTTCTGTTGTAAAATGTGGTTTTCCTGCTTCACAATTAAATAAATATTTAGCATACTTTCGTGGTTCTAATATTTCAGTAAAAATTATAGAATCCACCCAAAGTCCAGTATTGTCAGACTATACATATGTGTACTATAAAAAATGTGACAGCTTAATAGAAAATATAGCAAAAATAGATCCAGATACTCTTTCTGTTAGTGAAGCTTTTAACACATTGCAAAAATTCGCAAGAGAAAGCACGGAGCTAATGGAATATCGCAAAGCTATTAAATAAATTTATTGTATTTTCCACTCATGTTATGAGTTTATTAAATCTTACATTAAAAAAAGGGATAATATGGATATATTTTTTATGACATTTTATGAATTATAAAAGCAAACTTAGAAAAGGAATACTTTCAACAAATCTCTTTATTGAAAGTATTCCTTTTCCATAACATTTCTTTTCAACTATTCTCTATATTTTTAATTTAACATTTTAGTGTTTCGTTCGTTTCCTACCAGAGTCGCACTAAAATTCTATTCATTTTTACCATTTAATAGGAAGGAATAAACTTCTTTAATATCTAATACTTTATTGGCATAGGTCCTTAAACCTATACATCGAAAATGATATTAGAGTGGCGCGGAACCCGTTGTTAATGTTGGCATTGCCTGAATTATTGTCCCAACGGTTGCCTGCTGGATTGTTGTTGTTGTAATTACCACCACGAAGCACAACCGTCTCGGAAGTTGAGTAATTAGCTTACAGTTTATCCCTAATATATAATTTTTTCTCGTAGTAATTCATCTTGTAATAATATATTTTTCTTTTTTAATGTATATGTATTTGCAATATTAAAATATCCCAAATGCCCTGTCAAATAAATTCTTGCATCTTTTGAAGATAAGTTTTCATTTTTTATCTCTCTGAGCAACTTTTTTACTTTTTTCTTAAATTTTTTCTTTCCCTTATCTCTAACTTTCATTCTGTTTTCATTTATTTTATATCCACAGAAATTAACACCTTGTTTTCCTCTAAATATGTTAGTTTTATCATTTAGTTCAAGCTCTAAATGTTCTTTTAAAAATTTTTTTATTTTATCCAATGCCTCTTTTGCATCTTTTTTAGTTTTAAAAAGAATAACAATATCATCCATATATCTATAATAAAATGGAACTTTTAACTTTCTAGTTGCATATTGGTCCAACTCGTTTAAATAAATATTAGCAAAAGTCTGTGATGTATAATTTCCTATTTCTATGCCCTTTTGACGTTTCTGTGCAGTTAATATTTGACGTATTAGCCATAATAGCTTCTCATCTTTTATTCTTCTTGTTAATATTTTATATAATATTTTTTTATCAATACTATTAAAATATTTTCTTATATCCATTTTCAATATATAATAATCTCTATATGCTCTTTTCATTTTTCTCATTCCTAATTGCAAATCTAATGTTGCATTGTGCATTCCGTCTATCTTTTATACAAGCATATGTTGTCTTTATAAAACTTGGCACATAATATGGAGCCAAAAAATTATCTACTATCCACCTATGCACAATTCTATCTATATATGGTGCTTTTTCTATAATTCTTTCTTTTGGCTCATATACTTTAAAAGCACTATATTTTCCATGTACATATGTTCCACTCTTTAATTTTTCATACAAATATTTTATATATTCTTCTTTCTTTAGAGAAAAAAGTATAACTTCTCTTCTTAGCTTTTTACCTTTGCAAGATAGCTTATGTGCTCTCATTAAACTTTCATATGATAATACCTCATCATATTTATTTCTTATCCATTTCGCCATTTTCTAATTTTTCCACACTTCTTATAATCACCATAAGATTTTTTCGGGTTTTCTGTATATAACCCTCAATCAAAATATTGCTTTCAATTTCAAATTTTCGATAAATTAAATCTGCCATACCATTTTTCGCTATCACTTGAAGATTTTCTTTTGACTTTTCGTTTTGCAACTCTATAAATGAAATTGCATATACTTTTCCCTTATCAACTAATCTATAATCTATACTTTTTATACGTCCTGATATTATTATTCTATTCATTTGGCGACTTTCTAACATCTGGATTTGCTTTTATCAGTCCTCCAACCATTCTTCCTATTTCAGCAAGTTTTGAAATACACGTCTCATAGTTCTTCTTTGTTATTGATTTTTCATCATTTAAAATTCTTACCATAGACCTATTATAGCTGATCAAAGCATCAATTTTATTCAAGTAAGAATAGGCATTTTGCCTATCCTTATTTAAATAATGCGCATATTCTAACATTCTTAATGAAGAAGTTTTTATTTCCGAACCAATATTAAATTTTTCTACCCTTGGTATTTTTACAAGTACTTGATATGTATACTTTATATAGTCTTCTATTTTAGGAATTAATATCAATGTTCCCGATGATTTGTATCTTTCTAACGGATCATTTACCATGTTTTTCTTTCCTTATGTTCTTATTTTACTTTTCAGTTCATTTTTCGCATATTTTCTGTAATCTTAACAGTGGTCAGAGCTACTTTAAGAATAAAGTGGCGCGGAACCCGTAGCAAATGCTGGCATAGCCTGAATTACCGTCCCAACGGTAGCCTGCTGGACCGTTGCCGTAGTAATGACCACCACGAAGCACAACCGTCTCGGAAGTACCTGGGTTTAACTCAGTAGTAAATTCTGCTTCGTTACCTCCCATATCAAATATATTACAGAACTGTGTTGTAAGCCCCGTATTTAATTGTTGACTAGTACCCGCTGGTTTAATTACATTTCCACTCGGATCTTTTACTGCCTGTGGATTCCAGTTTCCGTTAAATCCTTCTATACTTGTAGCATAATTTTTAGCTAGGCTGTGCTCCAAGTTATGCTGGCATATGGAGTTTGATTATATTTTACAACTGCTGTATCACTATTTCTTCCAACTTCATATCTTCCAATGTAATATCCACCATATTGGGCTACGCTTGCCTTTTCTGCCTTTATCTGTGCAACTATCTCTTTTGAAACATCTGCATTTATACCATTTGCAGTATCTGCATCAGAATATGTAACACTTGCATCTGTTAAAGTAAGTTCATCTTTTATAGCTCTTGAATTATCATCTCCATCTACTTCAACTCCCCATTCGGTTCTTGCATATTGAAGATCTGAGCTTGAACTGTCCGTTGTGCAAGGTATCCATACATATTGGTTTCCTAATAAATCGGTTCCTACAACTTTTTGATTTCTATACTTATTTTTATCATTTTTATTATCCGATATTACAATACCACTAGCCTTAGTTCCTCCAACATAATAAAAACCTGTTGGTATTTTTACACCATCAGTTGGCTCGACAGCCGGTGTTGATAATGAGTTTTCAAGTTCCTTCTCAAGTAAATTCCTTTCCATTGCCTCTTTTTCTTGTGCAGCTGCTGTTGTTTCAGCCGCCTCTTTTGCTTTTACTATTATTCCATTATCTCCTAGAACTAAATTTAAGCTAACACTAGAAAGTATCAATAAAACTACAATAGTTACTACTAACGCTACAAGTGTTATACCTTGATTAAATTTTTGATTTTGTTGTTTTGTCCTTTTCATCACTTATTTCTCCTTCGTAATTAATTTTTACATTTCTATTTTAAATTACAAAAATAAAAAAGTGTAAAAGTAAAACAACTTGTTATATATATTTTTTCATATTTGCTGTTTTATTTATAATAATTCCACCATTGCCATCATAATTATTGCATATATTAGTAATTTTATCAGAGCTTTCATTAATAGCACATAATTGTATGATTTTATTCCAACTTTATTTACATCTTTATATGTTTGTATTATCTTATCTTTTTCTTCTTTTGTAACATAGTCTGTTTTTTCTATGTAATCTTGTGCCATGAATTCTGCTCTTGTCATGGCATCTGTTTCTAAGAAGCTTCTCACCGTATACGATGTTAACTGCATAAGTGCTAAAACCCACAAACAAATTGTAGCAGTATTATAACTTATTTTATTAAACAAGCTCAATATTGATATTATCAAAAGATATAAATTATTAATATTGGCAAATATCACATTAAATTTTAATAGTCTCTTGTCTTGTGTCGAATGAATACATTCGTGTATAACAGTTTGTATTCTTGTAATTACATTTGCTTTTCCAATTACTATTTTATTTTTAAATACAAGATATACGCTTGTCTTTGAACTATTATCTTCTTCGACTTTTACATCTTCCTTATTTAATTTTTTTAATGTTTGCTTGCATATTTCTGTATTGCTTGGAAATTTTTTTATGGTTTCTGTTAATTTCTCATCTTCTACTATTCCTCTTAATTTTTTGAAATCTTTTATGCCAACGTTCAGCCCTATTGTTAATAGTAGCATTGTTATTAAAATACTTAATATTATTATCATAAAAAGCCTCTCCTTTTTTATTAATTTGTTAGATATGTCCGTTTCAATATTTTTTATCACTCATAATTTCTAATTTTAAACCAACATATTTTTTATTCAATTTACATAGATTCAATTGCATTGTTAATTTTTTTACAAAAAGAGCACATAAATATTTTAGTGTATTTAAGTGCTCCGTTTTTTACTATATTTATAATACATCTTTAACTGCTTCAGCAATAATCTTATTTACATCTGCAATCATAACATTAAATTGTATTTCTGCATCAAAGTATTTTTTTATTTCTTCATCTTTTAATAATTCCGCATATTTTTCTTGTAACATTTGTTTTGCTTCAGTAGCATTTCCGCTTCCTTGCATAGTTTCTACTTGAATTTTATATCTCAAATGTTCAAATTCTTCTACTTGTGCTTTTTTTACTGGATTTGATTCTATATTTTCTTTTAATTCTTTATACTCTTTGTATTCTTTTGATTCTCTTATCTGTTTTGCTAATTTGTGAGCATCATCATATATTTTCATATAGTCTCAAACCTCCTAATTTATGCATATGCATGTCTTTTCTTGAAACTTAATAAATTTGTAATTTCTTTTTGAGAATTTTCTGCTTTTTCCGTTTTCTTTGCCTTTTCTTGTAGCATTTGTTTTGCTTGTCTTTCAGCCATTGTCTGGCAAATAGCTTTCTCATATGTAAAGTGTGTATCTTGAGCAATTTTCTCCCAGTTGAATTGATCTTTAACTTTTTGTTTTGCTTTTTTAGATACGTTTGTTGCTAATTGATGGTCATATAATAATGCTGTTACAGAATCTGCTATTGAATTTGCATTTCCTGCATATGACTTCATTCCATCAACACCATGTGTTACTATTTCGTCAAGTCCTCCGACATCTGATACAACTGTTGGAACTCCTGCAAGCATTGCCTCTAGTGCAACTATTCCAAATGGCTCATATGTACTTGGAAATACTGCAACATCTGCACATTTGTACATTTTTTGAACCTGTTTTGAGTTTAAGTAACCAGTAAAATATATTTTATCATTTAATCCTAAATTACTTGCTTCTGCTCTTAATTCATCCATCATTCCACCACGGCCGGCAATTATCAATTTTGCATCATTATAGTTTGATAAAATTTTTGGCATTGCAGCAATTAAATGTTGAACTCCTTTTTCATATACTAGTCTTCCAACATAAAGAATAATTTTTTCATTATCCATTGCATACTGTCTTCTGAAATCGTAATCTCTTTCAATTCCTGTGAAGTTAGATAAATTTATTCCATTTGGTATTACATTTATCTTGTCGAATGGCAATCCAAACAATCTTTGAATTTCATTTTTCATGTAATTGCTATTTACTATTACTTCTGTAGCTTCATATGTTAATAGCCATTCTGTATCATTTATATATCTTTGTGTTTCATCATGAATTCCGCTGTTTCTTCCAGCTTCTGTTGCGTGTATTGTTGCAACAATTGGAATATCATAAGCATTCTTCAAGCTTTTTGCAGCATAAGTTACAAGCCAATCATGGGCGTGAATTACGTCAAATCCACCTTCTTTGTTTATAATTTCTGTTGCTTTTGATAGCATATTAAAGTTTAATTGCATTATCCAGTCGATGAAGTTGTTTGGATGTATCATGTAATTGTCAACTCTATATACATTTACTCCCTTATCGTTTTCATATTCTGGTACATCTGCGTTGTCTCTATACGTTACAACTGTTACTTCATGACCATCTTTTATTAATCTTTTAGATAAATCGTGAACAACTCTTGCTATTCCTCCAACTATTCTTGGTGGATATTCCCATGTTAGCATTAATATTTTCATTTAGAAAAATCTCCCTTCACATAATTTTCTTTAGTATATTATTCACATAATTTCTAACTTGCTCTATTGTATACAAAAAAATTACAAATGTAAACATTTTTTGATAATTTTTTTAATTTTATTTTTGATTTTACTATTGAATTTATTTTTATTTTGATATAGTATATAATAAGATTTTTATTGAGCGAAAACAAAGGAGGAAAAACATGCCAAGAAAAACAGCAAGCAAATTAGAAAATACAGAATTAAATGAGATAGAAAAGCCTGTTGTAGAGAAAAAAACAACAGCTAAAAAGTCTTCAACTACAAAACCAACTAGTAAGACTTCGAAAGCCTCTATGGAAAAAGAAAAAAAAGCAAAATCTAGTACAAAAACAGTAAAATCATCTAGTAAAAAAGAAACTTCAAAAGTTACAGCTTCAAAGCAAGTAGAAAGCAATGAATCTTATTCTAGCAAAGATATATTAACTGAAGCTTCTGTTTCGAGTAAGTCAACTAGAAAAACTACAGCTACATCTAAAAAGGCTTCTAGTTCAAAACGTACAACAAAAACTTCTAGCACAAAAACTACTAAAAAAACAACTACCTCAAGAAGTACTACTAGAAAGAAAAAACTTTCGGCCGATGAAATTACATCTACAACAAATTTAACACAAAAAATTGAAGTAATTGAATACTACGATTTGCCATATAGATATAATCAAACTGTTGTTAGAGTGCTTGCTCAAACTCCTACCACATTATTTATATATTGGGATATTTCTGATATAGATAGAGTAAATTTTGTAAAGCACTATGGCGAAGATTTCTTCAACAATACAAAACCCGTTTTAGTAATTCATAATAACACTATGCACTATTCTTTCGAGATAGAAATTGATGATTTTGCAAATAGTTGGTATTTGCATGTAAATGATGCAAATTGTGAATATACTGTTGAACTTGGTCGTAGACCTAAATATTATAACAGTGAAAAACATGTAAATATTCAAAATGATTATTTATATGTAACCTCTTCAAATGTAATAGAAGCTCCAAATGATCATGTTTTATTCGACAGAAATGTTAAAAATGTTTACTTTAAAGATGTAAAAACAAATATTGTCACTGCCAAAGATATTACATCTATTTCATTTCTTCGTAATATTGGAAGAATTTATAATTTATATGATTTACAAAGTGACTTTAATAAAAATAGTTGGATTGATAGCAACCATTGGCAATTGGATTTAAATAATCCTTCATCTTCTAGCTCGACATTTAAATAGATTTTTATGAGTGCCTCACTTTTTAGCGCTGGCACTTTTATTAGATTTAATAGCTGTGAAAATTACCGCTATACATATTTAAGTACATTTCAATTATGCGTTTGTATTCCTTTTACAAACCAAGAAAGGACAAATTAATTATGAAAAACAACCCAAAAGGATATGTAAGTTTTGTGCTTCATGCGCATTTACCTTTTGTACATCACCCAGAAAGCGAAGATTATTTAGAAGAACAGTGGCTATTTGAAGCCATTTCTGAAACATATATTCCGCTTCTTTTAAACTTTGGAAAACTAGAAAATGAACATGTAGATTTTAGAATAACAATGTCTATGACTCCTCCATTGTTAAATATGCTTGATAATACTTTGTTACAAGAAAGATATATAAAATATTTACTATCACATATCGAACTTGCAAAAAAGGAAGTTATTAGAAACCAAGATAATGAATCTTTAAAAAATTTGGCGCAATACTATGTTGATAGATATTCAAATGATTTACATGTATTTAAAGACGTATATAAATGTAATATTATTTCTGGCTTTAAACATTTTCAAGATATTGGTGTTTTAGAGATTATAACATGTGGAGCAACACACGGTTACTTCCCTATTTTATATGTTAACGAGAAAACTGTAAGAGCACAAATTGCTGTCGGTGTTAAATGCTATGAAAAATATTTTGGTAGAAAACCTCGTGGAATTTGGCTTCCTGAATGTGGTTATGTACCTGAAGCAGATAAATACCTAAGAGAATTTGGAATACAGTATGTAATAACGGAAACTCATGGAATTTTGTATGCCAACCCTACTCCTATTTATGGCACACTTGCTCCAATAGTTTCTCCAGATGGAATTGTTGCATTTGGTCGTGATTTAGAATCTTCAAGGCAAGTCTGGAGTTCTATAAATGGTTACCCTGGCGATTTCAATTATAGAGAATGGTATAGAGATATCGGCTACGATGCACCTTATGATTATATAAAACCTTATATAGCATGTAATGGAGCTCGTGTTCCAACTGGAATAAAATATTACAGAATAACCGGCAAAAACTGTGAAAAGGATTATTACAATTTACAATGGGCTCAAGATTCTATAAATAAACAAGCAGGTCACTTCTTCGATTCTCGTGAGAAACAAATTACAGAAGCTGCAAACTTTACTGAGAATCCACCTATTGTTTTATGCCCTTATGATGCTGAATTATATGGTCACTGGTGGTATGAAGGTCCAGACTGGCTATATACATTATTCAAAAAGATTTATTATGATAAATGTGATTTTGATTTAATTACACCTAGCGAATACATTGATAAATATCCTCAAATGCAATTATGTACTCCTTGCAGATCTAGTTGGGGTGCTAACGGTTACAGTGAAGTATGGCTAAATCAATCAAACGATTATGTTCATAGACATTTACATGTTGCTGGTGATAAGATGGTAGAACTTGCAAATCTATTTCCAGATGAGTCTAAAAATAGTTTAAAGAGAAAAGCATTAAACCAATGTGCTCGTGAATTATTACTTGCTCAAAGTAGTGACTGGTTATTTATCATCACAAATGGTACAATGGTCGATTATGCAAAGAAAAGAATCAAAGACCATATCGGTAGATTCTCAAAATTATACCAACAAATAAAAGATGATAAAATCGATAGAAATTTTTTAAAGAACATTTCTGAAATAGACTGTATATTCCCAGAAATTGATTATACTATATATAAATAATTTTATAAGGATTAGCTAAAAGCTTGTCCTTATTTTTTATAATAATATACTTTTCATCTTTTGTTTAGCTTTATAATTATCATGGACAATTTTCGCTCCTTATTTTTTAGAATATTATATGTATATCAGACGCTTTTTAGTAAATACTAATATTAGATTTTGTTCACATTACGGGGGATTTCTATAATGGTTTCGTTATGCATAAAGACAAACAATAACACTGCAATTGATTATTTAATGGTTAATATCGCTAAAATAAACTTAGACGATATTGTTTTTGTTAAGAAAAATTTTTCTAAATATACAAATATTATCATTCATTATCGTGGAAATAATATCCCCGAATTTTATAAAGAACTTGCTTCTGTTATAACAAATTGTATTATAGATAAATATGAGGATTCTATCATTTATAAATTATTATTATTAAACTATTTTTATTTTGATGAGATTGATATGAACATTATAAAAAATAATTGTAAATTATTAATCGAGAATAAACATTCAAATACTGTTTCAGTCGAAACTAATATAGCCAATAGAACTAAATATTTGTGGGCATCTGTTCTACGTTATATTTCATACAATAAATCGATATTTTTAGATGGTTTCATAACATTTAGGACAGGTGAATATATTAATTGTTTAGATGAAATATTAGATTTTGCAGTAAGTCAATTTGTTGTAAATAGAGAATATGCTGAATTTATTGAAATGTTAAAAATATATATTTCCTCTAGGACTCCATGTACAGAGATAATTCATTTAATATATCTTAATGGGGAAGCTATTTTACTAGATAAACAAAAAAATGTAATATCTCTTGCCAAAAATAATTTAGATAAATGCTACTTGTCTGATATTTCATTTTCAGCAAATGATTATGCATTAAATTCATTATTATCATTACTCCCTAGCAAGCTTATTATTCATTTAATAAGTCCAGCTGATGATTTTATTAATACACTACAAGCAATCTTTGGAAGTTCAGTATCTATTTGTACAGATTGCGACATTTGCACAATTTACAAATCGTTAAATAAGACAAAAGGGTCTTATTAACGATTTGCCTTTTATAAAATCCATTTTTCTAGTAGAAAATATTTAATGTTTTTAGAATTATAATTAATTTTAAATTTTATACTTTTGCGCTGAACGTATATACATTTTTATATCCATTTTGAATCAGGATTTGTTTTACAGTCTTGCTCCTCTTCCCAGTTTTACAATATACCAGTATTACTTTGTTTGGGTCAATTATTTCATTTTTTATATTATCAATTTCATAAACAGGAATGTTCACTGCGCCTTCAATATGATTTTCTCTATATTCTTCAGGAGTTCTTACATCTATTAACAGCGCATTTGTTCTTTCGTATATCTCCGTTGCTTCTTCTTGAGTAAAGTCTGTTTTATCTAATCTACAAAATAATCTATTATATAATTTTCTTAATTTCATATATACCTCCCAAAAAAGATGTTATTAATACATTTTATTATTAATAACATCTTTTGGTTAATTATATATAATTTTACGTTTTTTATTCTTTCGACTTAGCTTCTTTTAATTTTTCTTCTTTTACTTTATTAAGTTTTACCATAGGCAATGTTATTGATATGATAAATATCATTATAGCAATTATAGTTGTTAGTCTATTTACTGGAATTCTTGTAACGGCATAAAAGCTTGCTAGTATTGCTTGTGGAGCAACTATTGATATAGCCACTTCGTATGCAACTTTTAATGCACCTAATTTTCTAAATACAATCATCGCAAATACTATAATAATTATACTTACTATTGATATAGGTAAAATATAAGGTTTTATTATATTTCTTAGTCTAACATTTGGTATATGAACTACTTTTATATCTGTTAGTTGATTTTCTATTTCATATTTTTCATTTATTTTATCATTAAGTGTTGTAATTTGTTCTTCTGTTGCTTCTTTTACAGTTATTTGAACCATATCTTTGTATAATTCTACTTGTTGTACTAATACATTGGAATTTCCAAATACCTCTTTTGCAATTGCTTTTATATCTGCAACATTAAATTTAGAACCAACATTTATACTAATTTCGTCATGTTCTGAATATTTTAATCCAACATTGAAGCCTGCTGTTGATATTACTATTATTCCTGCTATTATTAGACATATTAATAATACTTGAACTATTTTTTTCATTGTTATTTCCTTTCTGTAAAACATCATTTACATTGTTTTTTATTTATTATTTGCTTTTTTGCTATCATTTTTTCTTTTTTAATATTCTTTTAGACATTTTTATTTTCATTTGCGCTTTCGAAAGTTTTTAATCCTAAAATCAAAGCATTATAAATTATCATTATTATTATTGCCCAGAATAGTATCATTCCAATACTTGCAATTTCTTCCCAACTAACTAATGCAAATGTAACAGCCATTACTACAAATGGAACTAAACAAATCGCAATTTTTCCCATCAAATGTTTTATATTTTTTATTAAAACCTCTTTTTCACATTTTTTACTATATTCGTTTAGTATTAACATTGTAATTATATATTCAATTACTACTGCAACAGCAATTGCAAATATTCCAGCTAAACTTATTTCAACATTACCATATCTAACTGCAAGTAATAATACTGCTGTAAATCCTATATTGGCAATTGCACCCATTAATCCATTTTTCTTAAACTTTATTACCATGCAAATAGCCATTATTAATGCTACTATACATAGCCCTATTATCACTATTTTCAATGTTTCTGCTGTTATGTCTGAATATACAAATCGGTTTGTTTCCATTGTATATTTTAATGGCATTGGATCTGTATTTAATAATACCGCCATATTAGATGCCGATTGAATATTTGACTGTATTTCAGATGTGTTTGTGCTTGTCCCCATTGATAATTGAATTATACCTGTCGAAATTTCTTCTTGGAAATATGTTGATATAATTGTACTACCATCTAGTGTCATTTTTATTTTCTTTGTCGTAGTATTTCCATCTGTATCTGTTGAACTAACATATGTTTTTGATATATCTCTTAATTTTTCTACAGCATCTTGATTAAATTCTATTGTTAAATATACTGTTGTTCCAGAAGTACTTGTTGAATATTGTACTTTTGCTTCTTTTAAATCTGCATTTGTTAATAATACTTCTGATGTATCATTATCTACTATTTTAAATTCACCTTTTGTAATTGTATATTGAGCAATATAATCTGTATTACTATTTTCTGAAACTTCTAAGCTAATATCCCCTGTAGATTCATCAAATCTTAAAAGATAATCTTCTACTTTCATATATTTTAGTCTAGCTTCTATAATATTTTTTACAGCTTCATAATTATCAGCTGTTCTTAGCTCATCTGGATTTACCTTTTCTTCTACCTCAGTAATATTTTCATTTTTCTCATCTCCATCCGAGCTATCTTTGACTAGATTTCCGTCAGAATCATATTTTTTTGTTGTAGTACTATCATCTACTTTTATCAAGATATTTCTGGCTCCATATAGATCTGTTCCTAATTTGTATTCTGGTATTACATTTTTCATGGTATTTTTATCTTTTACATAAATACCCACAAATGAAATTAGTGATAGTAATAAAATAATTACTATTGTAGAGATTTTTCCTAATAACTTTAATGTTTTGTTGTTTTGCTTTGCTTTTTTCAATTTATTTTCCTCCATATTTTATAATAATTTTGTTCCATTAATAATTAATTCAAACCATATATTTAAATATTTTGCTGCATATTTACTCATCTTTGTTCTTTCCATAAATATATCAAAATAATCTAACACAGGACATATAGTATTATCTATTGTTATATCTAGTGTTACTTTGCGTTTTTCTCTATCCATGATGAAATCCGTTTTAGTAACAGCATAATTTACCTTATCATGCTTATCAAATGTAACAATGTCTCTATTTCTTACACGATTTCTATGAACATCTGATTTATCTGCTAAAATCAAAGCCGCCGATATATCACTTACAGCCGTTCCAGTTGCTTCATCATGGTTTCCTATTGCCATCATAACTTCAGTTCGATCTTCTAAATTCATCCCCATGTCTTTTAAGATTTCATAAGCCAGTATTGCTCCTGAATGTGCATGGTCTACTCTGTTTATCGTGTTACCAATATCATGCATATACCCAGCAATCCTAGCAAGCTCAACTCTATGTTCATTGTAATCAAGCTTTTGAAGTACTTCAGCTGCTCTATTTGAAACAATATTAATGTGCCTCATTGAATGCTCTGTATATCCAAGGGCATCCAATTGTTTTTGGGAACTCTCAATTAAATAATTTATTTCTTTATTATTTTTAACATTTGAAAATGTTACCATATAGTCCTCCGTACTGTTAAATTTTACTCTATCTACCAGAAAATATCAACCTTTTATATGCATTTTTTACTTAATTTTTTACTTAATTTTTTCTTTATTGTTTTTTTATATTAACTCCTATAATTCCTCCAATCATTCCTGCAATAATTGAGACAACCATTAGAATAATTGCACTTAAATTTATATTAAAGTTTGAGTTTATTATGCTAGATAATAAGTATATTACAATAACATATATTCCTCCGACAATAGCTCCATTTAAAATTCCTTTCTTTTCAATCTTTGAAATACTCAATATACTTCCAATAAGAATACTAATTGATGTTATTCCCATTACTACATAATTAACTGTACTTTCACCAATTTCTGTATTTGCAAGTATTACCGAATATACTAACAAACCAATAATTGTAAGTATTATTGATATAACACTGCCCTTTAAAATTTTTGTAATATTATTACTTTCTGTATTACCTGTTTCTTTAGATATCTTCTTTATAAATTTCATACATAAAAACCTCCAATTATAAATTAATATAATATATTATAATTGAAGGCCTTTTATGTTTATTTTTTCTTTTTATTATTATATTTGCAAGATAAAATAGTAGCAATATCATTATTATTATTATTATAAATTGTAGATATTCACTTTTTTCCTTTTTACTATAAATTATAGTTCATTATTGTTGTTAACAACCTCATTTGAACTATTGCTACTTTTTGTATTACTCTTACTAGAATCATTTGTAACAGGATCAAGCCCTAATACATTTTGTAAATATTCAATAACATTCATAGTATTTCCTTGGTATGTTAAATAATATTGGTTTTCTCCAGAATTATTTATTACATACATATCTGTAACAAGAGGTAAAATTAGCTCTTTTCCAGATGAATTATACAATCCATACATTTTATCTTTATATACAACTATAGCTTCGTATTCTGGAATTACAACTAAACTATTAGCTTGATTATTTTTAGACGAATTTGATAAACAGCCAAAGCCATCAAATTCCAGCGAAGCAATTGTATTTCCATTTAAATCTAGTAAGCCCCATTTATTTGATCTTTTAACTGGAATACATTTTCCGAATAAAATATATGGGTTTTCTATTTCATTTGTAGGGAAATCATTTTTGTTAATTCCTATTTGCTCATATTCTATATATACAATTACTCTTTCATTTTTATTAATTATTCCGTATTGTGTTTTTGATGCACTTGATGTTTTAGATACTAAATACAATCCTCTATCTTTGCTTATTAACTTTATACTGGTATAATCTGGCGTAATTTTTGTTTTTCCCGTCTTATCTATAATTCCAAATTTTCCATCATCAGTTTCTACAATGAATTCTTCCTCTTCTTCTTCGAAAGAAATAGATTTATATTTTTCTCCAATTATAGTATTATTTGATGAATTTTTTACTCCATATTTGCCAGATGCATTCTTCACTACTATCATATCATATAAAATAGCTTTTTTATTCTTATATGCTTCTACATCATCTTGTTCTGCGATTTCAGCGCTTTCTGGTATTGTTTTCGCATAAGATGTTGATAAATAATTCATTGTATATATTTTCAATGTATTATTATCCTTATTATATGAATATGCTAAATTACATCCTTTACTTATTCCATCAATTGTTGTATACATTTTATTGTTAGACATAAATACTGGTTCATCAATTTCAAAATATTCATAATCAGCATCTGAACTTTGGCTTTCTGGCAATATTGCTTTATATATTTGGTTAGACTCGGTTATATATGATACAGTTTCGTATTTATTTTGCAAATAACATTTATCTACATCCTCTGAATACGGGTCTTTATATTCACCATTATTTTTTGTATAGCCAATTTTATCAGCTATATCTTCAAGAGAAACATAAATATTATTTTTGTTCTCATCAACAACTATCATATCTGATTTTGTTGAAATTTTTGTGCCATCAATATAGCATTTAAATTTATTTTTTTCTATATAAGATATATAAAATATTAAACCTATTGATAGTACAAATAATATAACTATTGCAACACCAATTATTATCATTAATTTTTTTGTTTTAGTTTTATTATTTTCTAATTCCGGTTGTGATTCATATATGTTCATCTAAAAATTCCCCCTTAATTACTATAATGCATATAGACATTATTCTTTTTCGTCAGTATAACCATATTTTTTATAGAATTCTTCTCTAAAATTTAATAAATTATCATTTTCTATTTCAATTCTAACTCTTTCCATTAATTTAGTCAAGAAATATAAATTATGAGTTGATAATAATCTTGTTCCCAATATTTCTTTGGTTTTTACTAAGTGTCTTATATATGCTCTTGTATAATTTTTACAAGTATAGCAATCCCATTCTGGGTCTAGTGGAGTAAACTCTTTTTCGTACGTTGCATTTCTTATAACAACCTTACCATTCCAAGTCATCGCTGTACCATTTCTTGCAATTCTAGTTGGCAACACACAGTCACACATGTCAATTCCTGCTAGAGCTGCTTCTATCAAATAATCTGGTGTTCCAACTCCCATAAGATATCTAGGTTTATTTTGAGGCATTAATGGAGTAGTATATCTTAATATATCTAAAAATTCACCCTTAGGCTCTCCGACGCTAATTCCTCCAATAGCATATCCTGGAAAATCCAATTTTATTAAGTCCTCTGCACTTTGTTTTCTTAGATCCTTAAAAAATCCGCCTTGTATTATGCCAAATAAACCTTGTTGTTCAACATTTTTATGTGCTTCCTTACATCTTACAGCCCATCTAGTAGTCCTTTCCATTGAATTCTTTGTATATTCATATGTAGATGGATATGGGCAACATTCGTCAAAAGACATTATTATATCTGCTCCTAAATCTTCTTCAATTTGCATTACTTTTTCAGGAGTAAACATGTGCTTACTTCCATCTAAATGAGATCTAAATTCCACACCTTCTTCTGATATAGTTCTTAATTCACTTAAACTAAAAACCTGAAAGCCTCCACAATCTGTTAATATTGGCTTGTCCCAATTCATAAATTTATGTAGACCACCTGCTTCTTTAACTATTTTTTCTCCTGGTCTTAAGTATAAATGATATGTATTTGACAATATTATTTGAGCTCCTAAACCTTTTACTTCTTCTGGCGTCATTGATTTAACAGTAGCTTGTGTTCCAACAGGCATGAATACAGGTGTTTGAATATCTCCATGTGGTGTATGAACAACCCCTCTCCTTGCTCCTGAATTTTTATCTTCATGTAATAGTTCATATGTTATTGCTTGTTTCATTTTATATATTAATTCTCCTTTATTTTATAAACATTGCATCTCCGAAACTAAAAAATTTATATTTTTCTTTTACAGCTTCATTATATGCATTCAAAACATTCTCTCTGCCTGCTAAAGCAGATACCAACATTAATAATGTTGATTCTGGCAAATGAAAATTAGTTATTAATCCATCCAAGCATTTGAATTTATATCCAGGATAAATATAAATTCCAGTATCTCCTTCGCATTCTCTTACTAATCCATTTTTGTCAGCAACTGTTTCAATTGTTCTACAAGATGTCGTTCCAACTGCAATTACTCTGTTACCAGCTAA
>OGFY01001095.1_pt1 | contig 21931 bp, 24 predicted proteins | sample 1570951 | NCBI WGS metagenome assembly OGFY01 (sample SAMEA2581942, study PRJEB24529) | metagenome | biome: Human gut stool | place: China | collected 2011
AACCGTAAAAGCAGTCACCCAATAAGGCGATAAAAGCAAGCTGGAATCGCCAAAACCGTAAAAGCAGTCACCCAATAAGGCGATAAAAGCAAGCTGGAATCGCCAAAACCGTAAAAGCAGTCACCCAATAAGGCGATAAAAGCAAGCTGGAATCGCCAAAACCGTAAAAGCAGTCACCCAATAAGGCGATAAAAGCAAGCTGGAATCGCCAAAATCATCAAACCAGTCAATTGTGAAATATGGAAGGAGTAGATTTATGAAGGGATTAAAGAGTATGTTACTAAAGGAACAACAGTATTTGGAAACTATTTGTAGTAAGGCGGAAGAAGAATTGAAGTCGTCCCCGGATGGATGCTTGCGTGTATCAAAAGATAAGCATAAAATTCGATATTATCATTGCACGACAAATCGTAACGGGACTTATATTTCAAGCAATGACATGGAGTTAGTAAGACAACTTGCCCAAAAGAAATATAATCAATCAATCTTGAAGAAAGCTGAAATAAGACTTAAACAAGTTAAGAAGATCACGCGAGATTATTCTGATGATGAAATTGAGCAAATTTACGACAAATTACATAAGGAAAGACAATTGCTAGTGATGCCCGTCGAGCCGACATGGGAGCAGAAGTTGGCACAGTGGGATGGAGAAACATATCAAGGAAAAGAATTTTATGAGGGAACGGCAGTAATTATTACAGAAAAAGGGGAGCGAGTCAGATCAAAATCAGAGAAAATTCTTGCAGATTATTTTTATCGAAACAATATTATATATAAATATGAAAAACCATTATTTCTGAAAGGATATGGTACGGTATATCCGGATTTTACTTTTTTATCAAGGAAAACAGGGGAGGAAATTTATTGGGAACATGAAGGTATGATGGATAAATCAGATTATGCTAAGACAGCAGTAAAAAAGTTAGAGTCGTATCAAAAAAACGGTATCTATTTAGGGGAACGTCTAATAGCAACCTTTGAGACAGAACAGACATTGTTAAATTCCCAAATTATAGAACAACTAGTAAAAAAATATTTGTTATAAAGTGGTATGAGATCTGTAATTGAAATATCTTTCTTACTTCTTTCTATTTGATAAGATTGATTTTGTAAAAAAAGAGATCAGCCGCCATTTAGCAAAGATTTTTGAATCCGGTGAGCTGGATGAGGAAATGATTGTTGCAAAAATTGCAATAACCACTCAGCACGGAGCAATGCAGGATAAAACAGCTTTTGGAAAAGACTATTTTCGTGAATTGCTGGAAAGAGTTCGTTCCATCCGTGCCAGCGAACGTAGAACACAGCAACAGATAACTGATATATTTGCCGAGTGCAGCATTGATTATGATAGAGATTCCGATACCGCATATCATTTTTATGCCACCATACAGAATAAATTCCACTATGCCATTACCGGTAAAACAGCGGCTGAAATCGTCTATAATCAAGCTGACCACACCTCGGAAAATATGGGCTTGACCACATGGAAAAATGCTCCCGATGGTCGTATTCTCAAATCTGATACACCGATTGCAAAAAAACTATTTGGACGAAAAACAGATTCGTCAATTGGAACGTGCTATTACCGGGTATTTTGATTACATAGAGGATTTGATTGAACGTGAAAACGTCTTTACAATGGAGGAATATACAGACGAGAGAGTATTGCTTGAAATGTAAAGTGCAAGCAATCTCCAAAACCCCATAGGTACGTTATCATCAAAGTATCCGTTCACAATGCCGGAAGCGAAGAGAGGGGCTTTCTGAGCACACCACACAATGCCGGAAGCGAAGAGAGGGGCTTTCTGAGCACACCACACAATGCGGTTAAAACGGATTTCCCAATCCTCCTGTGTTGCAGGAGCAGGAATGGAGTGGATCTTGCGAAGAATACGTCCCGCTTCCAAGCCATATACATACTGCTCGGTATCGGAATAGCCCGACATGATCTGTTCAGCATCTTCGCCGTCGATCCAACTTTGGATGGAATAGGATGCATCTTTAAGGCGGCTTATTTCATTAAATATATTGTTGCAAATGAAATTTTAATAGCTTGATCATCGAATGAATTAAAAATGAAAAGCGTTGATCCACTCGTTCATCAGAGAATCCATTCTTTTTTTGCCCTTTGCAATTTGATTTTTATCCATGCCATTGATGTTCCAAACCATGTACAGATCATACAAAGCACCATCATGGAAAAGATAAGCACATTTGTTATAATAAGGGAACTTACCGTTTAGGTTGCTGCTATCGACAATCAGCCATTCATCACCCTGCTTTGATTTTAATCTGGTCTGCTTCGTTTTGGCAGTTACATCATCTGATATAGTTCCTATTTGCCCTGGGGTTGCATTTCCACCTTTGAAATATAGTTCTTTATTTTCTTGGAGACGAATGTGGTCAATTTCGTACGAGGTTTCGATGCGAAGAGAATCTAAAGTGTAGTCGTTTTCTCCTATAGTTGCTTCTAATGTGAGCGTGACTTTGTCATTGGGGCGATATTTCCAGTTGGCGGCTACCCATTTATTATATCCGGAAAAATCGATGGCATCTTCGGTAGATGAAAAAGTTTGTTCATAATAACCCGGCATTGCACCGGAATCCGGTATTTCCTCGGTCAAGTTATCTTGCTGATATTTTTCAACAAGAGCCTTTTTCATGCTGTCAAAACTGCCTTGAAGGGAATTTGGGTCTACTTCCTGTGCTTTCCAATTTATAGTGTATTCTGATTTTCCGTATTTAGAATGATGCTTACTCATCCACATTCCATATTTCCGTGTTGCATATGCGGTAGAACCCATAGCCAATAGAATGACAAGGATAACTGCAGCAACTTTGGAAAATTGATGCTTCGATTTCCTTTTAGAAGTACACTCTTCCCATGATTCTAATAAAAAACGGTCTTCTATGTTGGCAAGACATTCCAAATATATCTTATCACTCACAAGCTCTTTTTCCTTGCGAATTTGGTTATCTCTCGCAAGTTTCTTCTCTTTACAAATTTGGTTATCTCTCGCAAGCTTCTTCTCTTTACAAAGTTGGTTATCACTCACAAGCTCCTTCTTCTCAAAATAGTTTTTATTCTTCATAGGCGATATCTCCCTTCCAAATAATGTTTAAGTCGCTTCCTGGTACGAAATAATTTGCTTTTGACTTTACTCGCTCCATAACCGGTTCGCTCAGACAATTCAGCAATAGACTCCCCAAACCAATAACGATGTACAAAGAGATAGCGGTCTTGTGCTTGTTCAACAGCCAGAAAATCATTAATCAATTCCGTCAGTAAACTTTCTTCGTCCACTTTATTTGGGATGATATTTTGGAGTTCATTAGATAATTCTATGACTTCCGCTTTGCGTTTTTGACGCTCTTTACTTCGAATCTTATTTAGTGCCTTATTCCGACAGATTCGTGCAGTGTATGCGAATAAATTATCTGGTTTCTTTGGTGGGATACTGTGCCATACTGCAAGTAGCACATCGTTTACACATTCTTCTGCGTCCTCTACAGAAACAAAGTTGCATGCCAATGTCATAAGCTTTGCAGAATATTGTTCCTGAAGCAGCTTTAATCCGTATTCATCCCGCTTCCATAGCATTGCTATGATCTGTTTTTCTTCCATAAAAATCTCCATTCCGCAGACGATTTTTGCGTCGAAGGAATTGCGAGCTAAATATTTATGCGAATTATATTCACATTTTTAGCATCTGCAATCAAGGCTGCTTTGTGACGCCTGCGGCACAATATAGCCAATATCAAATGTAATTTGCTTCCTCTACTTATAAAGACACTTTTTTTAGAGTTGTGGTTGCGTATTCGCAGAAATAAAGTGAAATACTTTGTAGTTGTGTATTCGCAGAAATAAAATCATTTTGCTTGTTGATACAGCCTTTCAAAATCATCGGGTGACATGTAATCGCAATGACTATGAATTCGTTTGTTATTCATTGGACAACATTATTCGTACGATCTGTTCGATGTGATCAATACCAATTGCTGTATCCAGAGTGAGATCGTAATTGCCGGCATGACCCCACATGCGATGTGTGTAATAGTGGTAGTTGGCAGCACGCAGTTTCTCTTCATGAGCTATTTTTTGCAATATATTGCGTAGAGTAGCCGGTAGTTCCGGCAGCAAGCTTTATAATATCTTTGTCATAAAAGGCAAAGCCAAGTCGTTTCGCAAGCTCCTGTCCCAAATCATGACCACCACTGCCGTATTCCCGTCCGATTGCAATGACCTGTACGGTATTTGGGATAGATGAAGCGTTTGCTTCGGCAGAAACGGAATCTGCGGCTGGTGTTGTTTTGAATAATATCGTCTCGAATGGTTTTAACCATCGCCCCAGTGTACGGGCGATGAAACCGACCAGAAGAGCAGCGATGATCGTACCTTCACGAACACCCTGTAACTGTCCGCAAAATACAAAAGACAATATTACAGCGGTCAACGACATAGATACATCGAATGTAACTTTAGTGACACCGAATTCAGTATGCCATACTTCAACGACGGCGCGGACAAAAGATTCGCCGGGCAGCATTGCAACATTCGCCAATAATTCCGTATACACACCAAATCCAAGAATGGCACAGCCAATCAAAAGTGCAGCAATTTTGATAATATACAGTTGCGGATTGACAAAAGATAACATTTCCATTGTCAGGTCAATAAAATAGCCAAAAGCTATAGAGATTGGTATTTGCAGCAAATGCTCGACCTTAAACTTTCGGCGGAGTATAAGCAACTGTAACACGACCAATAGGACACTGAAATAGATGGTAAATTGTCCTAATGTAAAAGGAAAAATTAGGCTCAATACATAGGGAATGGAAGAGATTGGAGAAGTGCCAAGTGCGGCTTTCGTAATAAGACTTACGCCCAATGAATTGATAAAAAGTCCTATTAAAAATATAATATAACGTTTTAGTTTATCCATGATAATCCTCCCTACATAGTCAAGTCTTTTTTCCCTTAAAACAAGGGATTTTGTTAATTGTTTCTCTTTTCATTTTTTATTTTGTTGACAGATTATTGTAAATCTGTTGCAAAGTTTCCATAAATTCTTTCTGCGCAGTGACAGAGATATCTTTCCAAATTTCCTGCTCAATTTGTGCAAATGCCTGTTCCACGCGCTGCCACATTTCTTTGCCATAAGGTGTCAGAAATACATAAAGACTGCGGCGGTTTCCGTGAAGCATTTTGCGTTCAATCAAGTTTTTATCTTCCATTCGATTCAGAATGGAAGTCATTGATCCGGGTTCAATGTGACAAGCTCGTGCGATATCTTTTTGGCTCATGCCGTCATGATGCCCCAGATATTCTAAAACTTTTGGCTGTCCAATCGTCAGATTGGTATCGCTAAGCTGCTCTAAAATCTTTTTTTGTACTAAAGATTGAACTGCCATCAGCTGATAATGAAATGATTGTTCCATATTAACCTCCATTTCTGAGCGTTCATTGCAATAAAATACAGTATCAGTTGTATTTTTCACAGTCGGCCCGCATTTTTCATAAAAAGTTATAATTCAAACAGTTTTCATTATAATAATATCAAACCAAAAAGTCAAATTGTTTTTGTGATTCGATGCATTGACATAAAAGGATGGTACCGTTAAGATAATTTTAATGCGAAACGGGCTTTGTATAGTGTAAGTCCGTAAATGAAATACCTAAGAACGAAGGGAGAAATCGCAATGAAAAGTTTGTTGATAAAAGACACGACCAAGGAAGAAAGGATGGCTATTATCGAAGAATCTGTCGGAGACGATGCCGGTGGATGTGACGGCTGCTCTGCAGGAATTTTAAAAATGTACGAACCTTACATCGAAGGAAAAATGGAGCTTCGTGAATGCAATATGGCATTTCGCGCGCAATATATTTCAGGAAAAGATCATCCGGTGAAAACGGAGTGCGGATATATGGGGAGATAATTTGTATGGCAGTACAGAATAGAATCAAAATACAAAACATAACCTATCCGGAGCTGGATATTTATGTCAGAGAGCGGGAGGCACAGTTGAAATTTCGCCCGGCGCATCAACCGGGAATCTTTATTGCGGAGAGTCCTATTGTGATAGAGAGGGCGCTTGATGCCGGGTACGAACCGATTTCTCTTCTTATGGAAGATGCGCACTTTGACAAACAAGGGCGCAAAATTATTGAACGATGTGGAGACATTCCAGTGTATACGGCGCCGTTTGAAGTGTTGACGCAGATCACCGGCTTTCAGCTCACGCGCGGTATGTTGTGTGCCATGTACCGCGGAGAATTGCCGTCTGTCGAGGAAACCTGTCGACAGGCGAGACGGATCGTTGTGCTTGAAAATGTTGTGAATCCGACAAATGTTGGAGCAATCTTTCGCTCGGCGGCAGCATTGAATATGGATGCTGTACTACTTACATCGGCTTGCAGTGATCCACTGTATCGTCGTGCAATTCGAGTAAGTATGGGAACTGTGTTTCAGATCCCGTGGACATTTTTGCTAAATGATGAGCAATATGTAGAACTCTTGCGGCACTTGAGGTTCAAAACTGCAGCAATGGCATTATGTGATGATTCTGTTTCGATTGATCATCCAAGTTTGCGGCAGGAAGAAAAGCTTGCCATTATTTTAGGAACGGAAGGGGAAGGACTTGCGAAAAGTACGATCGAGCAATGCGACTATACAGTACGGATTCCGATGTCACATGGTGTGGATTCATTAAATGTAGCGGCTGCAAGTGCAGTTATGTTTTGGGAACTTGGCAGGGAATCATAATATACAAGATGTCAACAAGAATCACGAAGTGATTCTTGCAGAGCAAAGCGTGGGCTTTGCTCTTGTTTTGTCTACGGCTTGTCAGATTCCATATTTTACAAGGTCAACACGTCCATCAACAACTTCAATGCCGTCGGCTTGCAGCATTTTTGTCTGCACATCTTTACCGCCAAATGCAAATTCTCCGGCTAATTCCCCTTTTGAATTTACGACACGGTAACACGGAATATGCTCCGGATCAGGATTGTGGTGCAGCGCATTGCCGACTGCACGTGCCATGCGTGGATTGCCGGCAAGCTCCGCAACTTTTCCGTAGGTTGCGACCTTTCCTCGTGGGATTTGCTTGACAGCATCGTAGATTCGTTTGGTCGGACTGTCAGCTACCAGATCATAACTTTCGGTAATCATTTGTTTGAGCGTGTCATCTGGAACAGAACCATCTAAGATAACCGTGTTCCAATGCTCTTTGTTTTGGTGGTAACCGGGCAGTACAGCATCGTAGGCATTGCGCCAAAAGTCGCGCCATTCCGGATCGACTTTGATATTGATCTGTATTTGCCTGTCCTTTTCATAAGTCCACAGAAACGCTTTTTTGCTGCCGTGAACTCGAACCAACTGCCAGTTGGTATCGCGAAATGGGGCATCCTGATACGTATAAGGAAAGGATAACCCATATGCTAAAACCTCTTCACGAGTCTTCATGACTCAAACCTCCTTCAAAAAATATTCCTAACGCAAACTTCATACATCAATTTACATTTCCGTGTCCCGTAATACTTATTATGTGGCACGGAAATTTTTATATTTGCAGCCTCGATAACTTCGATTCTGTCCTGTGTGAACTATAGTAATTGCCTCGTGCAGTTTTCATTTTTCGTGATTTCTAAGTTTTGTAGTCTCTGATGGATGATTTACATGCCTTTCGGAGAACTCGTTGTCCCGGAAGCAAGGTATTCATCAGTTTTGAAAGGGACTTATGCACTCGTCGTTATATTATAAGGGAAATTTGGTAAAAAGGCACTACTAAAATGGAAAATATTTGTTGGGAAATAGGATGTAATGCGAGAAAAAGCTCTGAAAGAAGTGTGGTTATATGATATAATAAACTCTGACGAGTTTATCTTAGGAGTTTCTTTGAAACTCCGATAGGTGCAAAAAGCGTGCACAGCAAATAGGGGGATATGGATCCTTAAAGTTTAGCAAACAGAAATGAGGATGGCTATGGAGATACCAAAGAGAGAGTTTAGAGGAAATGGTTTGGGAGATAAAATGCTTGCGTTGGCGGTGCTGCCGATTTTGGTGCTGGGTATTGTGTTGATGGTGGTCAGCATGCAAACATTTTCTGACAAAATGGAAGGTCATGTTCGAAAAGAGATGACGCAGCAGACGAAACTGATCTTAAAAATATTAGACGAGAATTATCCAGGTGAGTTTTCGTTGAATAAAGATGTAAAAGGAAATTATCATATTTATAAAGGCGGAAAAGATATTACAAAAGACACGGAATTTATTGATAACATGAAAGAAATTATGGGTGTGGAAGTGACACTTTTTTGTCAGGATGTACGTTTGCAGACAACGCTTCGGGATACCAAAGGACGTTTATTTATCAATACAGCAGTTTCTTCGGTGATTACGAAAGATGTTTTGAAAAAGAAAAAAGCGCATTTTTATCGCAGTACGACAAATGTAGGCGATGAGCGGTATTTTGCTTACTATGAGCCGATTTTTTTGGAAGATGGCACCTGCTTTGGAATGGTAGGCGTATGCAGGAAAGCAACCGATATTGAAAAAAATATTCGGATGGCAGTTCGCCCGATTTTGCTATTGAGTATCGCCGCGATCTTTGTGATCGGTGCGATCAGCATTTCGTATACACGCATATTGACGAAACGAATACGCATATTGCAGCAGTTTATGAAAAAGTTGACCAAAGAGGATTTTGAAGCAGAGATGCCGGCAGGTTTGCTTAAAGTAGAAGATGAAATCGGCGATCTGGCCCGCAGTGGTAAAAAGATGCAGGAATCCATACGCAGACAGGTGGAATTAGATGAGTTGACTCAGCTATACAACCGTCGTTATGGAGATAAGTGTTTGCAGCAAATGTGTAAAAAGATGCAGGAGAGTGGTATTGAATACTGCGTTGCGATTGGTGATATCGATTTCTTTAAGAAAGTCAATGACCGGTATGGACATGAAGCTGGTGACGTTGTATTGACAAAGGTAGCCAGAATTTTGAGAGAAAAGATAATGTCGAAAGGTTATGTTTGCCGCTGGGGAGGCGAGGAGTTTTTGATCGTCTTAGAGGATTGTGAGCAGGAGCAGGCCAAGCAAATTCTTCAAGATGTTTTGGATGTGCTGCGAGGACAGTCGATAGAATGTCAAGGACAGAATATTTGCGTGACGATGAGCGTTGGTGTTGTTCAGGTCGCATCGGATGAGAAGATTGACGATATATTGCGCAGGGCAGATAAGAAATTATATGCTGCAAAAGCAGGTGGCCGCGACCGGATCTGTGATTAGAGTGTGATCATAGGCAATAGGCATGGAGGAGCAACGATGAATACCAGAGAAGAAATTTTAGCATATGGTTTGTCCTTTCCGGACACCTACCAGAATGCGCCATTTCGGGATCCTAATTGGCAGTTGGTGCGTGTTCGAAACACAAAGAAAACATTTCTGTGGACTTATGAAAAGGATGGTTTATTGCATATCAATGTGAAAGTTGATCCGGAATGGAGAGATTTTTGGCGCGAGGCATTTACAGCGGTACAGCCGGGGTATCATCAAAACAAGGAGCATTGGAACACGGTAGTTATTGATGGCACTGTACCGGAAGATACGCTGAAGCGGATGATCGCAGAAAGTTATGATTTGGTGTCGGATAGCCCGACGCAGCGCATATATCAGGCAGTGCGGCAAATTCCCCGCGGTAAGGTGGCGACGTATGGAGATGTCGCGGCGATGGCGGGCAATCCTCGCATGGCGCGCACGGTCGGAAATGCACTGCATCACAATCCGGACCCGGAACATATTCCATGTTATCGCGTTGTCAATGCGAAAGGAGAATTGGCTGGGGCATTTGCTTTTGGTGGGGAAAATGTGCAGGCAGATCTGCTCCGGGCGGATGGAATAGAAGTGAAAAATGGTCGTGTTGATCTAAAAAAATATGGATTTAGATAATAACTGATTAACTGCTTAGCAAAGTCAGTAAATCAAGACTTTTGCTAAACGTGCACAAAAAAACAGAGAGAGGAACATATGAAGATTACACAATTATTGCAGGAAGACAAAGTGACATTATCATTAGAGGTTTTTCCACCTAAAAAGGATACAGCAGTAGAACAAGTAAGCAGATCTGTAAGAGAAATTGCAGCACTTCAACCGGATTTTATGAGTGTTACTTATGGAGCCGGGGGTGGCACAAGTGCTTATACAGTACAGATTGTAAAAGATATTAAAGCGGAATACAATGTACCATCTATGGCACACTTAACCTGCGTTTCCTCTACCAAAGAAACTGTAAAAAAACAGTTGGAGTGTATGCAGGAGGCCGGGATTGAAAATGTATTGGCACTTCGAGGAGACATTCCGGCAGACGCTGAATTCCCATTGCCTGATCAATTTCATTATGCAGTTGAATTAGTGCGTTATATCAAACAAATTGCACCGGAAATGTGTATTGGCGGCGCTTGTTATCCGGAAGGACATCCGGAGGCGGTTAGCAAAGCACAGGACATTCAACATATTAAAGAGAAGGTAGACGCAGGCTGTGAATTTTTGACAACACAGATGTTTTTTGATAACAGCATATTTTATAATTATATGTATCGTCTGCGCGAAGCGGGGGTATTGGTTCCGGTTATTGCAGGGATCATGCCGATTACGCGTAAAAATCAAGTGGAACGCAGTATTCAATTGTCTGGCAGTTGCGTTCCTGCGCGATTCAAATCCATCGTTGACTGGTTTGGAGATGATCCGGCCAAAATGAAGCAGGCTGGTATCGCCTATGCAACGGATCAGATCATAGATTTGATCGCTAACGGCATTTCACATATTCATGTTTATACCATGAACGATCCGGAAGTTGCGGCCGGTATTATGAATAATTTGTCGGCAATTTTGCATTGATGTGTTGAACGATAGGATAGAGCCGAAAAAAGGAGTGTAGGGTTATTATGCATAAAGCCAAAAAGAAAACAATATCCACATATCATAAAAAGAACCATACTAAAATGAGCAATAATGCTTCCAAATATTCTGCAGAGGACGAACGAACCTCTAAAGTTTCTGCACGCAGTAAATCCGTATTACTTTATAGTGCGGCATTTCTTCTTGCCGAACTGATGATGCTATTCATCCTAAAAGCAAATCATTTTTATCCGTTTGGCACGAAGTCAATGCTGATCATGGATATGCGCGATCAGAATGTGGAATTTTTGGCTTCTCTGCGTAGTATGATACATGGAGATAATTCTTTATTTTTCTCTTGGGCACGCTCTATGGGCGGCAATTACATGGGAGTATTCGCTTTTTATATTTCCAGTCCGCTCTCGTTTTTGACGTTACTATTTCCAGTCAGCAAAATGCCGGTGGCTATTGAAATTATTACTGTCCTAAAAATAGGACTGTGTTCACTGACTTTTGTGATATATGCGAATTATCTGCGACGAAAATACAATGGCCAGCGATATTTTGCGCTGTTGATCCCTGCGATCGGATATGCTTTTATGTCTTACACTATGGTATATTCTCTTAGTATTATGTGGCTCGATGGCGTTATTTTTCTCCCGCTAGTATTGCTGGGAGCAGAAAAAATATTGGATGGGAAACGTGGTATCTGTTTCATTATTTGCTATGCACTTTTGTGTATGAGTAATTATTATACGGGATATATGGTCGGTATTTTTACCGGTCTATATTTTCTGATCATGTGGATTTGTAATTACAACGCTCACTCAAGTCGTCAACACGTTTCGGGTCATTCCACAATTAGTGAGGTTTACTCTAATAAAGAACATTGGAAACGCTTACTGCATTTTGTAATTGCTGCTTTGCTCGCAGTTGCTATGACAGCGCCTATTTTATTGCCGGCTCTCAAAGCACTCATGTCCGGAAAGTTGGACTCTGGATTTACCGGTTATGAACCACAGCAATCTACGAATTTTGTATTCAAGAATCTTTTCACAAAATTGCTTCCCGGTAAATACGACAGCATCACCAATAGCGGGCTTCCTTCGATCTATCCGGGACTGTTGCTTTTGCTGCTTGCTGTGATATATTTTTTATTGCGGCAGATAAAATTGCGGGAAAAAATTGGAATGGCAGCAATGCTGATATTATTTGCGATCAGTTTCTATTATATTCCTTTGGACAAAGTGTGGCATGGCTTCCAGTATCCAAACTGGTTTCCATATCGCTATGCTTTTTTGTGCAGCTTTACGCTGATTTATATGGCGTTGCGGAGTATTATGGTAATCACGCAGCTTGTTCATAAAAAATATGTATTATCGGCAGCGATTACCCTTTGCCTGCTTGGCACGATCATTGATATGACCGGTAACGGCCGCAAAATGTTCGACGGTCTGGACAAGGAGTTTGGTTATACCGAAATGGCAGAATATACGAAATTTATCAAAGAAACACAAACATTGGTGCAAAAGATTCAGAAACAAGATAAAGATTTGTACCGCATTAACCAGACCTATGAATTTTCTAAAAACGATGCGATGCTGCTCGGTTATAACGGTATGACACATTACTCCTCTGCGTTTAATGTTCATGTCAACAAATTGACAAAAACTTTAGGATTGGCACAATCTTATTTTTGGAATTCAGGCTATGGTTCCACGCCTCTGACTGACAGCTTGTTTGGATGTAAATACGTTCTTTCACGGCGTGATCTGTCTGCAGTATATGCAACTATAGACAGTAAGGATAACACGTTAAACGACATGGCCGCTTCTTATCAAAATAATATGGCACTTCCTTTTGCTTATGCGGTATCTGATCTGCGCAAAGCGGATAATATCGCACAACAGAGTGTATTTAGCAATGAAAATTCTTTCGTAACAGGAATTACCGGCAAACATAAAAATTATTTTTGGAATTGCAATGTTAAATACTCACAGGAAGCTGCGAATACATGGACCTATCAGATAACTGCTGCTTCAAATAACCCTATGTATTTGTATATGGAGGGTAATTCGCCTTATGCCAATGTCTATGTGAACGGGACTTATATTGGAGATTATTTTTCCAATGAAACCAACTGTATTTTGTATCTGGGCAATTTCAAACAAAACGAAACGGTAACGGTTCAGGTGGTAACAACAGATGATGGCAATACGTATGGACCGTCTTATGCCGAAATTGTCCAATTAGATATGGCAACTGTTAGAGAAACGATGCAATCGTTAGCGGGGAATGTGCTTCAGGTCAAGTCTCACAGCCACGGCAAAATTACCGGTTCCATCACTTTGGCTGACGATCAGCAGGCAGTTATGACCTCCATTCCTTATGATAAGGGATGGACTATTCTCGTCGATGGTAAAAAAGTCAACTATACAACATATGCCGATACGTTTATGCAATTTAAATGCAGTCCGGGGAAACACACCGTTGAATTTCGATATGTTTCCCCAGGCTTTAAGCTCGGTATTCTGATTGCTGTCATTGGTCTTTTTGCTGCGATATTGTATTTATGTTACCCGAAGATTTTGAGCAGACGATGAGTTGGCTGCTATTCGTGGAGTTCTTTCTTAATGTCTGAAATGGTCACTTTTTCGGAGCTGTTGCTGCCACTCATTTGCTCATGTTTATACGAATTATCGTTAATTTTGTTTAACTGGGCATATTTGCCACACACTCGACCATAATTGCCATTTAGGATTCCATCTTTCTTAAATTTGGTTAAGTAGTATATTGCTTCTGTACCTACTACAGGTTCGCCTTCGCCATTAATGGTTTCCTGCAAAATAGTGTCGTTTATTTTCTTTTTGGACCATTCTTTGTATCGGAATGCATCCTTATAATATGCAATGTGATCTGTCAAAGGGACATAACCGCCAGACTGATATAAAGTAATGGAATCGCCTTTTTTCAAGGTCCCAGACAGACTGTTTTGAATGTCCAGCTCAATTTTTGTCCAAGCATCCCCATCAATAACAACATACTGAAAAGTGCGTATTTTTGCTTCAACGATTTCTTGGGCTTCTTCGCTCATGTCCTGCAGATCGGAGGATATCGCATAGTCGTTTTCGGAAACAATTTTCTCAGTATTATGATATTTTTGGACATCAACGGTTACGTCATTACTTTCAGTATGTTTGCCATTTTCTGCGGTGGCAACTTTTGCATCTTTGGAAGCTTCAGTTGCTTGTTTTGACTGCTCTGCTTTTTTACTGTCACCTTGGGATGCGTTCTTGTTTTCACATGCTAATAGCATACACATACTGATTAATAAAACGCCTGTTGCAAAATAAATTTTTTTCATTTTGACCACCTTCCTATGATTCTAGATTATATAAATTTGCCGTGATCCATTTCTACAACGGTATCACATAAATACTCAATATCTTCTGTGTTGTGTGAGGTGAGTAGAATGGTTTTTCCTTTCTTTTTCAGAGATAGAAAATATTCTCTCATTTCTTCTACGCCATGTTTATCCAGACCGTTAAATGGTTCATCCAATATAATTAAAGAGGGATCTTCCATAATTGCCTGTGCAATACCTAAACGCTGACGCATGCCGAGTGAATATGTTGCGACACGTTTTTTCATTGTTGGATCAAGTCCTACCTGATACATGGCGTTTTCAATGTCTTTTCGTGAAATATGATTGTTGATAGCAGCCAGTACTTTGAGATTACGATAGCCGGAATAATAAGGAATAAATCCCGGGGTTTCAATGATGATTCCCGTATCCGGAGTAAAATCAATATCTTTACCAATCTCCTTGTCTCTGACATAAATATGCCCTTCATTGGGACGGATGAATCCGCAGATACATTTCATCAGTAATGTTTTACCACTGCCGTTTCGTCCGACAATGCCATGAATCTTCCCCTGCTCGCATTGGTAGGAAACGTGATCTAGCAAAATATCTTTTTTGAAACGCAGTACGATGTCATTTACTTGGATGAACGAGTTAGTTGTTTTATTTGTCATGGTAGTCCTCCTTATTCGACTTGAATGATATTGGTGTAGTTGATTTTACGTGCTTGGATCAGAACAAGAACAAGCAGGATCCCGATTATTCCGAAGAAATACAAAAAGGATGTTGTCAGTGTACAATCCATGTGTCGGTAATAGGTGGAATAATGTGTTCGCACGATCCCATGAGCAGCGGGCAACAGCCATTTAGCATTAACATGTCCCAGCTGTACCAATCCTGATCCGGCAATTACAATGAGACCGGGAATTACAATTCCGAAAGTGCCTTGCCCGTGTATTTTTATGACTAGCATAATCATACCTATCAAATATAGATATAATATTAAAAAAACACTGGAAAGAATCGCAGCACGGAAGGGAAGCATTTGATAGTAAAGGTTGGCAGGAATAAATTTTGAAATATCCGAGTCAGCAAGTTCAGGAAAAACTCGAGTCATGTCGGTGACAACATCACTCCATCCATTAAACCAAAATCCGCGCTGTAGTATTGGAAGTGTAATGCCAACAAATAATAGAAATACAAAAGTAACGTCTGCAGCAAGTAAAAATAGCAACTGTGATAACACCCATTTTATCCTTCCTGCACGATAAATTTTGAAAATCATATTATTATCGATTCTAGGAAAATCTGCTATTAGAACCAAAAAAACAATCGGTATAAATCCAAGAAATGTGGCAGAATTACAGATGCCAATAAAAGGTTCTAATAAATTGATTGGTGCACCCATGTTATTTGCACATTTGACGAGATCCGATGTGATCATGGTATACACTATGATAAAGACACAGGGAAGCAAAATAATTCTGGAATTAAACAGCCAGCATAAATATTCGCTACGCATCATTTTAAATGTTTTCATGGTCAAACTCCTTTCGCTAATCGGTTAGATCTAATTTAAGGTGATTGTGCAATGCTACGAATCCTACGGAGACCGTCAATAGCACGATCATTTCTATTGTAAGCTGTACAAACGATAATACATCGCTGAATATATAACAAAATCCAAAACTGTATAAATTCCCTTGAATTTGTACGAAATGTGGAATGGGACAATTGTCCGCAAAGCGGTACAAATAAGAAACAAGCAGATTACACATAAAAACTGCGATAAATGGTATACATACGATAAAATAAAGGTTACAGCACAAAAAGCTAATCAACATAGCAGGTATAGCAGACACTGCACCATATACAAAGATACCGGCGTAATATTGCATGTAAAATAGTTGTTCAACAGATTTGCCGGCAGTAATTGTGCCAGAGATATAATAATCCATCGCGATAAAGGACAATTCGAAAAGTATTACTCCAAACAGCAAAACAAGTCCGCCAGTCACCATGCCGAATAGCCATTTTTTGCCGTAATATTGTCTTGAGGAGGTGGAGCGGAACATATAGAATCGTTGATAACGTCCGGATTTTTCAGCCTGTTGAAAAACAATAAATGGCAGAGCCGATAGTACAGGTACAAACATTGCTAAATACCCTTGCACTGCTCTAGGAAGGATAACCGAGATTTGATACTGCATAGGCTCAATGGCAAAAGAGGGGTTAGCCTTTAGACGTAATAATTCTAAGGTTGACATTTCAGAAACACCATCGCCATAATAGACTGGGGTCATATAGCATAGAATGGTGACAACAAATATGCTAATGAAGAACCATTTACTGGCAAGAAAAATGCTGATTTCCGCAAATGATTTTTTGGTTGTACAGGAATTTGTGCGTTTCATAATAACACTGCCTTTCTTATATTGCTATTTATCAATCATCCCAATTATCAGACTCATGATATTCAACTTTTCCGGTGATCATATCAATATTAATAAATTTTCGAGACCATTGAACATTTTTGGTTTGATGTTCTTTGTTATCCATGATGAAAGACCACACAGGACGGGCTTCATATGAGCATATTATTTTTTCTTTACCAGTATCGGTGTAAGTTGTTTGCGCGGTTTCACAAATTAAATATTTGATGTCAATGTCTATAATTTCACTTTTATGTGCCCCAGACATTTGCGTTTCTGCAAGGTTTAATGCTCGCTTCAAACTTATTAATTTATCATTATGTGTTTTTTCGCTTTTGATTTTAAAGCAAAAATTATTATTGCGCATACCCTCGATTTTGGGTTGGTCAAGGGTGGTAATGTTTAAAATATTTGAAAAGTAGGATATAGTATCTGTGGTGTTTTCCTGGTCGGTAGAGTAGCTAATGTCATCGAATGGAATTCCTTTGTAATATTTGCATATATCGTAAGCTAGATATTCTATGCCGTCAGACTTACATTTATAAATTGTTTTAACGCGAAAGTCGTCATACATAGTTTCAATTACATCTGCTTTTTTATCGCACCAGTTGTTTACATATTGGCATTGCGTATCTAGCAATACTTTTTTTCCATTAAGTGTGCAGTAACCTAATGGTTGACCAAAATCTGCATGATAGATAGCTCTAATCCCATAGGCACCAAAAAGCTTTGGATTTGGTAAAATTACATAGAAACCAGAAGCGTCAATTTGGATTTCTGGATCTTTTTTTGAATTATAATTAATGCCATAAATATCGTAATCAAAGTGGCATTGCTTTTTGAAATTTTTTATTAGATGATCGTATTTATTTGTGCCTAGAATGGTTCTTGACATTTTTTTTACATTTTCCGGTGTTGCTAGATTTTTTTGGATCTCAAGCTGTAATACAGAGACAGATTGAGGTTGTTCAATATGAATGGTATCTGCTAAGATCATATTTTGATACGATGCTTTTAACAGAGAATCCATATTGTCTAACAGATGGTCAACAGAGACAAATTCTTCCTTGTCGACGGTTACATCTTTCGAGTTGGTGTAATCTTTCGCTTTGTTTTTGACGGAAGATGGGGTGGCTTGACAGCCGGTTAATAGTAAAGCTGCAAGAAGACAGCTAATGGTTTTTGCATATTTTTTGTGCATAATAGTTCACTTCCTTGTCTTGACTGTACTTGAGTATCTCACTACATAATCAATAACATGTCTTACTTGTGTATTGGAATGAATCGATAACAAGAAATTAATCATCCCAATTAGTTGATTCATGATATTCGACATCACCGGTGATCATATCAACATTAATAAATTTTCTAGACCATTGAACATTTTTAGTTTGATGTTCTTTATTGTCCATAATGAAAGACCACACAGGACGGGCTTCATAGCTTTCTACAATTTGACCCTTAGTATCACTGTCGTCTGTATTTTTGGATGTACAGTAAATGATGTACTTGATGTCAATGTCTACAATTTGATTTTTATGTACTCCGGACATTTCTGTTTCCACTAATCTTAGAGCTTGTTTTAGCCCGATCAACTTGTTACTGTAATCTTTTTCTGAACGGATGACAAAACTATTATTATTATTGCGAAGGCTAATAATTTTGTTTTGTCCTAAGGTTGTCAACTCCAATATATTTCTAATGGAAAAACGATCGATTCCGTTTTGGGTAATTTTATCATCATCAGTATCAAAGTCGATATCATCAAACGGAATCCCTTTATAATACTTACAAACATCAAAGCTAAGATAATCGATTCCATTATCTTTGCATTTATACATGGTTTTCACTTTATAATTATACTGTGGCTCAAGAACTGTGCCGTTTTTACTACACCAAGAATTGACGTATTGGTACTGCTTATCGAGAGAAACATTTTTTCCATTTAGGCTGCATTTTCCAAGTTTTGTTTCCAAGTCCGGATGATATATATTTGTTATTCCGTAGGAACCAATAATGTAAGGTTTGCCAGGAACAGCAACATATGCTCCAGAATCGTCTACATTGGCGTTGTCGTGTGTTGGATCCAAACTGATCTGATAGGAATTTCCAATAGCCCATTTCTCGTCTTTATAATTTTTGATTAAGTGGTCGTATTTGTTGGTACCTAAGATTAGTTTGGATAATTTAGATACTTTATTTTTATTTGCAAAATTTTTGGGAATCTCAAGCTGCAATATAGAGACAGATTGAGGTTGTTCAATATGAATGGTATCTGCTAAGATCATATTTTGATACGATGCTTTTAACAGAGAATCCATATTGTCTAACAGATGGTCAACAGAGACAAATTCTTCCTTGTCGACGGTTACATCTTTCGAGTTGGTGTAATCTTTCGCTTTGTTTTTGACGGAAGATGGGGTGGCTTGACAGCCGGTTAATAGTAAAGCTGCAAGAAGACAGCTAATGGTTTTTGCATATTTTTTGCGCATAATAGTTCACTTCCTTGGCTTGATCGTACTTGAGTTGATAATAAGAGATCAATCATCCCAATTATCAGACTCATGATATTCAACATTTCCGGTGATCATATCAACATTAATGAATTTTCGAGACCACAGAATGTTTCGTGTTTGGTGTTCTTTGTTATCCATAATGAAAGACCACACAGGACGAGCCTCGTAGGAAATCGTTATTTTTTCCTTGCCATCGTCTGTGTAAGTTGTTTTGGTAGCTTGGCATATTGTATATTTAATATCGATATCTACAATGTTATACTTGTGAGTACCGGACATATGTGACTCAGCTAATGTTAAGGCACGTTTTAGTCCAATTAATTTGTCATTGTGTGGTTCCTCTTTTTTTATGGTATAACTATAATTATTATTGCGCAGGCTTTCGATTTTTGGTTTACCAAGAGTGCAGATTTCCAAGACATTTGGAGGATAAGAAATGTCATTAATGGAATTGCGTTGTTCTGGAGAGAACCAAATGTCATCAAACGGAATCCCTTTATAATATTTACAAACATCAAAGGAAAGATATTCGATACCATCGCTTTTACATTTATAAATTGTTTTGACATGGAAATCGTCATACATATTTTCGATAACATTACCATTTTTCTTTGCCCAATTTTCTACGTATTGATATTGTTTGGTTAAAGAGCATTTCTTTCCATTAAGGGTACAATTGCCTAGAGGAATGCCCCAATCAGGGTGGTAAATGTTTCGAATGCCATATGCGCCTAAAAGGTATAATTTGGTATTCATTACATAAAATCCAACATTATCGATATCGCCAGAGGAATCAGTTCTTGAGTCATAGTTAAATCCATAGGTGTCACCAACTGCCCATTTTTCATTTTTATAATTTTTAATTAAATGATCATACTTGTTGGTGCCAAGGACAACTTTAGATAATTTTTTTACATTTTCCGGTGTTGCCAGATTTTTGGGGTTCTCAAGCTGCAATATAGAGACAGATTGAGGTTGTTCAATATGAATGGTATCTGCTAAGATCATATTTTGATACGATGCTTTTAACAGAGAATCCATATTGTCTAACAGATGGTCAACAGAGACAAATTCTTCTTTTCCAGTGGTTACATCTTTCGAGTTTGTGTAATCTTTCGCTTTGTTTTTGACGGAAGATGGTGTGGCTTGACAGCCGGTTAATAGTAAAGCTGCAAGAAGACAGCTAAGAATCTTGTTATATTTTATCATATATATTCCTTTCATTATTTCTATATAATATAACACTACTCTCTGTATGCATTCGCTATAATAGGAGTGCATACGGAGAGTAACTTTAGCTAGTGATAAATATGCCCATTTATAGTGTAACTATAATATTTACGCATAAAGGTGCCTTTTGCAGTGGTCTGTTTGTTGGAAGTCGTTGCCATGTGCACGATGACTTTTTCAGCCTTGTTTGAAGCAACATATACATTAACAATGTTTTCTTTTGCGGTAATATATTTTCGGGCATCTTTATGACCCTCGCGATAAGCGTAGAGAGTTGTTTTTGACAAATTCTCATAACTGGTCATTTTTACTTCACAAACACTGCCTCCCTTTGGCATCATTTGCCCAGAATCAAATATACCAGAGTTGGTTGGTGCACCTTGTGCATGATATACGCGCCAGTTTTTTGTTACAGCCGATGCCGGCATACTACTTGAAATTGCTAATAAAGCAGCCATAGTGATAGTTGCAATTTTTTTGTAATTCATAATTTTTCCTCCGTTCATAATTGTAAAGAATTTTTGCTATACCATTTTGAGATTGTATGGTATAATGGTTCTTGGGTTTTTTGTTATGTTCTTGTTCTTCTTATGATGGGCTTGCCCGTCGTGGAACAAGAACATTTTTTGGTGAGATTATAATTGACAATTGAGATATAGATATTATTGTATTCTTCATTATTTTCCACCCTCCTTTCGATGTATAACATTATATCTTTATGTTATAAGTCTGTCAATAATTAATTTACTTTGTAAAGTATTAAATGTTAATGCATCGATTGACAGTACATAAAAAAATCTGTATACTAACAATAGACAGCCGTAATTGGCTGAAACAGGCTAAACATGAGCTAATAACCTTAAAGGTGTGAGAATATGGCAGAAAAGAAAGAACCAAAAGGTAACATCAAAAACGGGACAATTGAGCTGGTATTGTTGTTACTTCTGCGTTCAGAGAAGAAGTATGGCTATCAGCTTGCCAATGAACTTTTAGAGTATAGTGAGGGGGGATATAAACTTAATGAGGCAACTATGTATCCAACATTGTATCGGCTGAATGAGAAAGGCTATTTAGAGTATGAACAGATCAAGGTTGGAGTGAAACGAACGCGTGTATATTATTCAATTACAGAAAGTGGTTTGGAATATCTGGATCGGCTGTTAGATGAATACTATAGTATTACAGGGGCAATAGGTAAGATCATCACACGCACTTCGAACGAAAAATGAGGTTCGTTATTGGTAAATTTATCTTATGAACGCAAACTTCGCATAGCCAATATCATCATATCGTCACATATTGCTTATTATGTCAAAGAATATTTAGTATTTTGCAGCCACAACATAGCGATTTCTGCCGGCAGAGAACTATAGTAATTGCCTTTTCGCATTTTCGTTTTAGGTGATTTCTAGATTTTGTTGTCTCTGATGATTGATTTGCATGCCCTTCGGAAACTCGAAGTCCCGGAAGCAAGGTATTCATCATTTTTGAAAG
>OGFY01001162.1_pt1 | contig 20923 bp, 9 predicted proteins | sample 1570951 | NCBI WGS metagenome assembly OGFY01 (sample SAMEA2581942, study PRJEB24529) | metagenome | biome: Human gut stool | place: China | collected 2011
ATCTGTCAAATAATACATTAAAAATAAGATTGTCCATCTTTATAAAATGAAATTCTATTTTTTGTGTGCCCGGCTACCTCTATCTTTGCAATATCAATTAATCAATCTTCTAATGGTATGAAAAGTTATAATAAGAAATTCGTCTATTTTATCTGTTTGGTTTCCGCAATGGGCGGTTTGCTTTTCGGATACGACTGGGTAGTAATAGGAGGAGCGAAACCTTTCTATGAACTTTATTTCGGTATAGCCGATTCACCGACAATGCAAGGGCTGGCAATGAGCGTGGCTTTGCTGGGCTGTCTGATCGGTGCGATGGTAGCGGGCATGATGGCGGACCGCTACGGACGTAAACCGCTCTTGTTGATTTCCGCGTTTATCTTTTTCTCTTCCGCATATGCAACCGGAGCTTTCTCGACATTCAGCTGGTTTTTGGTAGCCCGTTTCTTAGGAGGGATCGGAATTGGAATTGCTTCGGGGTTATCACCGATGTATATCGCTGAGGTGGCTCCGACTTCTGTTCGCGGCAAACTGGTTTCATTGAATCAATTAACCATCGTACTAGGTATTCTGGGAGCGCAAATCACTAACTGGCTGATAGCGGAACCTATCCCTGCCGATTTTACTTCCGCTGATATCTGCGCTTCGTGGAATGGGCAGATGGGGTGGCGTTGGATGTTTTGGGGAGCGGCATTTCCGGCGGCTATCTTTTTATTACTGACCTGTTTTATACCGGAAAGTCCTCGTTGGCTGGCTATGAAAGGGAAGGATAACAAGGCCTGGAATGTATTAAGTAAGATAGGCGGGGATGATTATGTAGAGCAGGAACTTCAGATGGTTGAAGCTGCGGGTAACTCAAAGTCGGAAGGCGGGCTGAAACTATTATTCAGTCGTCCGTTCCGCAAGGTATTGGTATTGGGTGTTGTGGTAGCCGTGTTTCAGCAATGGTGTGGCACGAATGTGATTTTCAACTATGCACAAGAAATATTCCAATCGGCAGGCTATTCTTTGGGGGATGTACTTTTTAATATTGTAGTGACCGGAGTGGCGAATGTAATCTTCACATTTGTAGCGATTTATACTGTCGAACGTTTGGGACGTCGTGCGCTGATGCTTTTAGGAGCCGGAGGGCTGGCGGGTATCTATCTCACTTTGGGTGCGTGCTATTTCTTCGAGGTAAGCGGTTTCTTCATGGTTGTCTTGGTGGTACTCGCCATCGCTTGCTATGCGATGTCTTTGGGTCCTATCACATGGGTGTTGCTTGCTGAAATCTTCCCGAACCGTATACGTGGCGTAGCAATGGCAACCTGCACTTTTGCCTTATGGGTAGGCAGTTTCACGTTGACATATACTTTTCCTTTATTAAATAGTGCTTTGGGCAGTTATGGTACATTCTGGATTTATTCGGCCATCTGTGTAGCGGGATTCATATTTCTCTTCCGTTCCTTGCCCGAAACGAAAGGAAAATCGTTGGAAACACTCGAAAAAGAATTGATAAAGTAAATATATAATCAGAATATTATGGTAAAAGCATGGAAAGAAAAGGTTGTCATTCCCACCTATGAAGTGGGGAAACCTGAAAAGAATCCTATTTTCTTAGAGAAACGTGTGTATCAAGGCAGTAGCGGTGTAGTATATCCTTATCCTGTGATAGAGTCCATCTCCAATGAAAAGACGGATAAGGAATATAAAGCGATTTATATCGAGAATGAATATATCAAGGTCATGATTCTGCCGGAACTAGGTGGACGTGTACAAATGGCTTATGACAAGATAAAGGAGCGTCATTTCATTTATTATAATCATGTGATAAAACCGGCTTTGGTAGGACTTGCAGGTCCGTGGATTTCGGGAGGTATCGAGTTCAACTGGCCTCAACATCACCGGCCGAGTACTTATATGCCTGTGGATACGACGATCGAAGAAAATGCCGATGGTAGCGTCACGGTATGGGTAAGTGAGATGGAGCGTATGTTCCACCAGAAAGGAATGGCGGGCTTCACGCTCCGTCCGGGACACGCATTTCTCGAAATCAAGGGAGTGCTTTATAACCGTACGGAGGTGCCGCAGACTTTCTTATGGTGGGCAAATCCCGCCGTTGCTGTGAATGATTATTATCAAAGTGTCTTCCCGCCTGATATCAATGCGGTGTTCGATCATGGAAAGCGGGCTGTATCCAGTTTCCCCATCGCTACGGGTACTTATTATAAAATGGATTACTCTGCCGGAGTGGATATTTCAAACTACAAGAATATCAAAGTTCCTACTTCCTATATGGCGGTAAACTCCCGTTTCAACTTTGAAGGAGGTTATGAAAATGATACTCATGCCGGTATGCTGCATATAGCCAATCATCATATATCTCCGGGCAAGAAGCAGTGGACATGGGGAAATGGGGACTTCGGACGTGCATGGGACCGCAATCTGACGGATGAGGACGGGCCGTATATAGAACTGATGGCAGGGGTGTATACCGAAAATCAACCGGACTTCACCTGGTTGCAGCCTTATGAAGAAAAGAGTTTTGTGCAATACTTCTTGCCGTATCGTGAACTGGGTGTGATAAAGAATGCAAGCAGAGATCTATTGATGAACATTGATCCCGAAGGTGAAGACAGTGTGCGTTTGAAGGTTTTTGCGACCTCCAGGCAAACTGTAAATATTGTCTTGAAAGGTGAGGACGGTAAAGTTTATTATAGTAAAGAAGTCACGATTACTCCGGAAAATTTGTTGGACGAAACAATCAATGTATCAGGAGAGTGTTTTAATAGACTGAATCTGGAAATTACCGCCAACGGAAAAGAACTGCTTTACTGGCACGCTGAACCGGAAGAAGTAAAACCGATTCCCGATGCAGCCGAAGCGGCCTTATTGCCGGAGGAGATAAAGACTACCGAACAGCTTTATCTGACGGGACTGCATTTGGAGCAATACAGACACGCTACCTACAATCCTGTGGACTATTACGAAGAAGCGTTACGCCGTGATCCGATTGATGTGCGCAATAACAATGCGTTGGGTTTATGGTATATCCGTAAAGGACGTTTCCATAAGGCGGAACAATATCTGCTTACGGCCGTGAAGACCTTGCAAAAGCGGAATCCGAATCCTTATGACGGTGAGCCTCTTTATAATCTGGGACTTGCCTTGAAGTATCAAGGACGTTACAATGAGGCTTACGACCGTTTCTATAAATCTTGTTGGAATGCCGCTTGGCAAGATGCAGGCTATTTTGCCTGTGCTCAGATTTCTACTATGCAAGGTCGTTTGGAGGATGCTTTGGACGAAATAGACCGTTCATTGATTCGTAACTGGCATAATCATAAAGCGCGTGCTTTGAAAGCAACGGTTCTTCGTCAGATGAATAAAACGGAAGAAGCTTTGCAATTGATAGAAGACTCGTTGGCTCTTGATAAGTTCAATTTCGGTTGTCACTATGAGAAGTATCTATTGACCGGTAATGCGGATGATTTGGCAATTCTGAAAACAATGATGCGTGGTGAAGCTCATAACTATGATGAAATAGCTCTTGATTATTGTGCCGCCGGTTGTTGGGAGGAAGCGGCTTCTTTATGGAATGTAGCTATTAGTGAGGGAATTGTCACTCCGATGACCTATTATTATTTAGGATGGTGCCTGGTTCAAGGAAATCTTGCCGGAGCAGAACAGGCATTCATAGACGCATCCACCACTTGTTCCGATTATTGTTTCCCGAATCGTTTGGAAGCCATCCTCGCTTTGCAATGTGCAATGGAGCAAAATCCGAAGGATGCGAAAGCGCCTTATTATCTAGGTAATTTGTATTATGATAAGCGCCAGTATGATTTGGCTATGGAAGCATGGGAGATTTCTGCTGAACTGGATGATAAATTCCCGACTGTATGGCGTAATCTGGCTTTGGCATACTTCAATAAAAAAGACGAAGAAGTAAAAGCCATCGAATGCATGGAACGTGCTTTCCTGCTTGATGTAACTGATGCACGTGTTCTTATGGAATTGGATCAACTCTATAAACGTGTGCATCGTTCTCACGCCGAACGTTTGGCATTCTTACAGAAATATCCGGAATTAATAGCACAACGTGACGATTTAATATTGGAGGAAATTACTTTATTGAATCAAATAGGTGAATACGAAAAAGCAAAAACATTGCTTGACGAACATATCTTCCATCCGTGGGAAGGAGGAGAAGGTAAGGTACCAGCTCAGTATCAGTTTGCACGTGTTGAATTGGCTAAGAAAGCATTGGTTGTCGGCAATAATGAAGAAGCAATTGCATTATTGGAAGAATGCCTGGAATATCCGCATCATTTAGGAGAAGGAAAACTGTACGGTGCACAAGAAAATGATTTCTACTACTTTATGGGTTGTGCTTACGAAGCTTTAGATAACAAGGCAAAAGCCGTTGAATGTTGGGAACAAGCCACTTTCGGTCCTACCGAACCAGCTGCTGCCATGTATTATAATGACGCAAAACCTGATAAGATATTCTATCAAGGACTGGCTTTGTTGAAGCTCGGACGTATGGATGAGGCTAACGGGCGCTTCCATAAGTTGACTTCTTACGGTGAAAAGCATTTGTTTGACAAGATTAAAATGGATTATTTTGCAGTGTCGCTACCAGACTTGTTGATTTGGGAAGATGATTTAACTGTACGGAATATTATCCATTGCAAATATATGATGGCGTTAGGATATTGGGGACTGGACCAAAAGGAAAAATCTGTCCGGTTATTAGCGGAGGTAGAAAGATTGGATATTAATCATCAGGGTATTCAGGCTCTGCGCAGTCTGATAGGATAAGGCTATTTTGTGACGATACATTCGTATCGTCACGAAATCCTGTTTAAATTGTATAATATAAACCTTAAATGGCGAGAATATGAGAAATATTAAAAACAGTTCAATTATGAAAATCACAAATCTTATTGTGGTTGGATTTCAAGTTGTTTGCGGTATGGCAGCTTGCTCGGATGATCCTGTGGCTGTTGGCGATCCCGAACCCTCAGTTGTAGTTGTAAAAGTTCCTAATGGAAGTTTCGAAGACAATGCTGCTGAAACGGTTTCTCCTGAAGGCTGGACAGTTAGTGGAGAGCGTTCTGCGGCAAAGGTCGTAGAGGGTGGATGTGAGGGTAATTATGCGTTGCATTACGAGTCAGCTTCCGCATATACTGTAACCACTACCCAAACAGTCGATGGCTTGGAAGACGGGATTTACGATCTTGAATTTTATTATAAAAGTAGTGGTGGACAGACGGCCTGCTATGTTGCGGCAGGTACTGATATGGATAATAGGAAAATGACTTCTCTACAGGCATCTCCGACTACCTGGATTCGTTCTTATGTACGCGGTATTAAAGTAGAAGGAGGAAAATGTGATATTGAATTACACAGTCAGTCTGCCGGAACGAATTGGAGCCGCTTCGATGCGCTTCGCCTGAAAAAGACGGATAAAGCGTATGATTTACTGAAAGGGGGCGATATATCGCAATTGACTTATGTAGAACAAATGGGAGGGAAGTTCTATGAGGATGGAGAGGAAAAAGACTGCATTGAAATTCTTAAAAACAATGGCTTTAATATCGTCCGCCTCCGTTTGTACAATGATCCGGGAAATCCGGATTATGCGCCATCCAATCGTTTGCCGGAAGGAATCTCAGGACCGGAAGATATTTTGCGTCTGGCTAAACGTGCAAAAGAGGCGGGGATGCAGATTTTGCTGACTTTTCATTATAGCGATTACTGGACAAATGGAGAAACACAGGCCAAGCCGCATGATTGGGAATCATTGGACCGCCCTGCATTGAAGCAGGCACTCTATGATTTTACTTTCGGTTTTATGAATAAAATGAAAGAACAAGGTACGATTCCCGAATTTGTGGCACTGGGTAATGAAACTCAATCCGGAATGTTGTATCCTGATGGGAGTTATGAAAACTTTGCACAACTTTCAGAACTGTATAATGCAGGTTATGATGCAGTAAAGGCAGTATCGCAAGATTCAAAGGTAATCATTCATCTGAATGCAGCCGGAGATAAAGATCTGTATAACTGGTATTTTGGTGAGCTGAAGAACAGAAATACGAAATATGATGTGATCGGAGCTTCCTACTATCCTTATTGGACACAGAAAAACGCTGCACAGATGCGTGAGTGGGCGGACTATATCTCTGCAAAATTTGATAAAGACATATTGATTATGGAAACCGGTTATAGTTGGAACAAGACTTTGCCTGACGGAACTCCGGGACAATTATCTGATAATGGACCATATAAAGATTTCTCCCCGCTTGGACAAAAGAATTATATGCTCGAACTTATCAAAGAGATAAAACAAGCGAAAGATTGTCGTATACTCGGTTTCCTCTATTGGGATCCTATTTTTATTGAAGTTGAAGGTATGGGATGGGAATTGGGTGCTAAAAATTATGTAAGCAATACCACTCTGTTCGATTTTTCAGGAAATAGAATGGAAGTTCTGGATGCATTCAAATATAATAACTAAAAAGAATATACCATGAAGAACGTTTTAATAACAATCGGAAAACTATATCTGTTGCTGACGCTCATTTGTTTTGCTGTTGGCTGTGATGATGATAAGGAGGATGTGGCTCCCGGTCTTTATGTGGCAAGTGAAGAAATAGAAACATTTCCCGGTGACACGGTACTTGTATCGGGAACAGCTTCTAACTATGCCGGATTGGCAAGCATTACATTGAGTTGCGAAGGCTGGGGAATACATAAAGTTTACGATTTGAATGGACAGAAACCCAAGGTCTTTAATTATGATTATCGGTTGGTTGTACCGAAGACTGCTGCTTTTGAAGAGAATCTGTTAATAACAATTTGTGATGTGAACGGATGGGAAACAAAGAAGAATGTGTTATTAACTTATATTGCGGATATGGAAAGTCCGGTCATGCAAACACAGCTTCCGTCTCGAATAGCGGTGGACTTTAATACGGCTGCGAATAAAGGTAGTTGGAACCTGAATTTGAAATTTACGGACGATCGCGATTTAAAAAGTGTTCGTATGCAAATACCGGATATGCAAATAGATGAAACTGTAGCAGTTAGCGGTCGCAGTGGAGAACTGAAACGTACCATTGACTTTACTACTGGAGAGTTTCCCGTTACTTTGACTGTTACTGATGCAGGAGGAAATGAAACTATTGTCAATACTACGGTAGTTGTCATGCTGGCGGAGGAAGAAGATCCGATTCAGGATTATGCGCAGATGTATATTGTTAATGCTGATGAGAATCCGGATGATTACGTGAATGGTTATTATCGTTATATGGATCACAAAGGTGAATATCAATATGAAGGAAAATTCTATGCTCCGACTGACAATGCGAAGGTTTACTTTGTACCGACAAAATCGATAGAAGGAGATTTGTATGGAACCAGCCCTTATGTCAGCAGCAAACTGATGAATAAGAATGGATATGTAGTTCCCGTCATTCTTCCGAAAAAAGGATATTATGGAATTTGGATTGACCTGAACGCACATACTTACAGTATTTGGGAGTATGAGATTCCTGTAGGAAGCCATATCGGTACGTTATATGTATCTGGTACAGGTTTTACAATAGGAGATTGGAGATACGAAGAGATGAATAAAGTTGATAATGATTATCGTTATGAGTGTGAATCGGAATTAGTGGATGGTGATACTAAAGAATGTCAGTATTATTTTACTTCCTCATATACAGATTGGGTTAATGCACGTGTATTTAGAGCTGATACGGCAGGTAATTGGTGGTATGAGTCGGCAACGGGTTCTTGCATCATTTATAAAACTGATTACTCAGGAAAAGTAAAAGTGACTTTTGATACAGCTGCTCCATGGGCTACAATCAAGAAAATAACCGAATAAAACGAAATAGGTATGAAAACAATATATTCAATAAGTAAGAAGGCGGGATTGCTTTTATCCTTCCTGTTGCTGGCTGTTTCACTGATGGCACAGAACTCGATTCATGTGAAAGGAGTTGTAAAAGACCCGGTCGGTGAAGCTATCATCGGTGCAAGTGTGGTTGTTAAAGGAACTACCAATGGCTCTATCACTGATTTGGATGGGCATTTTAATCTTTCGGATGTACCTTCGGGAGCAGTGATAACTGTTTCTTATATTGGTTATGTTTCCCAAGAAAAGAAAGCGACTACTACGATGGAATTTATTTTGAAAGAAGATAATAAAACGTTGGACGAGATTGTCGTAGTCGGTTACGGTACTGCTAAAAAGAGCAGTATTTCCGGTGCGGTAGCTTCTGTAAAAGCCGATGAATTACCGACCGCCGCGTCCGCTTCGGTTGGCTCTATGTTGCGTGGACGTTCGTCGGGTATGAATATCACGCAGAATAGTGCAAATCCGGGTGCGTCGATGAATATTTCGATCCGCGGCGGCCTTTCCGGGCAAAACCCGTTGATTGTGATTGATGGAGTTCCTCAGGTTTCTTCTAAAACAGTAACGGCAGGTACTGCTTATAGTGGTGGCGAAAAAGACAATGGTCTGATAAATTTAAACCCGAATGATATCGAAACTATAGATATCTTGAAGGATGCTTCGGCTGCTGCTATCTACGGTTCAGATGCTTCGGGAGGTGTGATACTGATTACTACCAAACGTGGGAAAACCGGTAAACCGGATATTTCTTATTCGGGTTCGGTGGCTTTCCAGTATATGAAAGACAAACCGAATTTTCTGAAAGCACGTGATTTCATGATTGAACAGAATAAAGTGTTTGATGAACTGGGGCGCGGAGATGAAAAGAAGTATACCGATGGACAAATAGCCAACTTTGTAGGAGACGGAACGGATTGGATGGATGAGGTAACTCGTGTGGGAATTGTGAATGAACACAACCTTTCTGTTTCCGCGGGTACGGAGGCTACGAAATATCTGTTCTCCTTGAGTTATTACGATCATCAGGGAATTGCGAAAAACAATTCTATGAACCGTATCACAGGACGCTTGAATGTGGATCAGACTATTAACCGTATGCTGAAAGCCGGAATTAATTCTACTTTCTCACAAATCAAGTATCACGATGTGCCGCTGGGAAACGAACGTCAGGATAATTCGGCTTTGATCTATTCGGCCATGACATTTATTCCTACTGTGCCGGTATATGATGAAGAAGGTAAATATTCCGTGAATCCGATTCGTGATATTTATCCCAATCCGGTCTCATTATTGGATATTACCGATCAGACGGTTAGTCGTGACCTCTTTGTCAGTGGTTATTTGGAATTCAGACCTATCAAAGATTTGTTGTTGAAAGCCACTGTCGGTTTTGATATGAAAGATGTTCAGGCTGACCAATATATCCCTACTACCACAAAGAAAGGATATAGCATGGACGGTCAGGCTTCCAAGCAGAATGCGAAATCTCAAATGAATCTGTTTAATGCCATTGCCAACTATACGAAAGTCTTCAATGAAATTCATGATATAAATCTTATGGCAGGTTTCGAATATAAGAAATCGTCTTGGGAAGGGATGGGGATTGTAGCTTCCCAGTTTCCTTATGACGGTTCTCAAATGAACAATATCGGAACGAGTGAACAAGAGAAACCTACTATCAGTTCGTATAAAGGTGCTAATGAGATGGCGTCTTTCCTGGCACGTCTGAACTATTCGTTGGCTTCCAAATATATTCTGACTGTCAATCTCCGTGTAGATGGTTCATCCAATTTTTCGAAAGAACATCAATGGGGAGCTTTTCCCGGGGTATCTGCGGCTTGGCGCATGAATGAAGAAAAATGGATGAAGAATATCGGTTGGCTGAGTAACTTGAAACTTCGTGTCGGCGTGGGGCAGACCGGTAACGCCGGTAACTTGACAGGAATCAATACCTATTATTCCGTTTCGCAAGGAGCTTTTGCACCGAATGGAAGTTTAGTAAACGGAATGGCTATTTCCAAGATAGGAAATGAAAAATTGAAGTGGGAGACACTGACTGATTATAACTTCGGTATTGATTTCGGTTTCTTTAATAATCGTCTGTCCGGCTCGGTCGATCTGTATCAGCGTTTACGTAAAGATGTTATTATGTCTAAAGACTTGATGTCCTATCATGAGGTAAAGACAATTGATTATAATTCAGCAACGGTCTATCGTTCTCGTGGTATTGATGTAGGTATTCACAGTGTGAACTTTGATAATAAGAAGTTTGGTTGGACTACAGATCTGAACTTCTCATATTATCGTAATCATACTACTAAGCGTGATCCGGATTTCATTCCCGCCGTCTATCAAGATTATGTGGAAGATTGGGGAAATGTTTATGGATATAAGACCAATGGTCTAATTCAAATGGATAAGTCTTACAAACATTTACAGAAATCCGGTGCCGGTGCCATCTTGTATCAGGACTTATATGGTTACCAACTCGATGAAAATGATGAGAAAATGCGTGATGGTGAAGGCCGTTATATTCGCATTGCGGGAGAAGACGGTATTCTGGATGATGCTGATATGGTGGTATTGGCGAATAACACTCCGATTCCTTTTAGTATTAACAATACTTTCCGGTGGAAGAACTGGGATGCGAATATTTATCTGTACGGTTCGTTGAATGGATGGAAAGTGAACGATATCAAGTTGCAGTCTATCTATGGAATTGAGGATATCACGTACGGAGTTAATGTATTGGATGAGGTGAAAAACCGTTGGTCTCCTGCTAATCCCTCCGGAACGATGCCGGGTGTAGCCGAAGCTTCTTCGGGAGTCAATCCTAGCAAGAGTGACTTTTTCTTGGAGAAGGCTTGGTATCTGCGTTTGGATAATGTGTCTGTTGGCTATACCTTCCCTGCACAGTGCTTTAAGAATAAGATTCGTTCGGTTCGGTTGTATGTCGCAGGACGTAATCTTGCTATATTTACTCCTTATAAAGGGATGGACCCTGAAACGGGAAACGGTATCGGGGCTTACCCTAATCAGGCTTCATTTGCTATTGGCTTGGATGTGAAATTCTAATATATGATGAGTATGAAAACAATAAAATATATCGCTGCAACTTTGTTGATGTTGTCCGTGACTTCTTGTGAACTGGAACGACTGGATTATACGGAAATCTCTCCTGATAACTTTTTCAAGACAGAAACCGACCTGAAGCTGGCTGTTAATTCGCTTTATTATGATTTTAATCCCGGTGATTTCAAGTCTGTTTATTCGGCGGACTATTCGGGTTATCAGATAATAGGGGATATGACTACTGACGTGCTTTGGTCTTGTTGGGCATGGGAATCGGACGAACTTTATTTCCAACAATGGTACGCAACTGTGGGGGGAGATATACAAAACCATGCTTATTCAAATTTTGAACGGTATAATTATCTTTCGAAAGCACGGAATACGATTCGCCGCATCGAAGCTTCTCCGGTAAGTAAAGAGGTTAAATCACTTTATTCGGGTGAGGCAAAGGCGCTGCGTGGATGGATGGGGCTTTATCTCTATGATATGTTCGGGCCTGTACCTGTAGCTTCGGATGAAGTCTTGGATGATCCCCAGACATTTGTTTATCTGCCGCGACTGACAGAAGAAGAGTATGATGCAATGATGGAAGCAGATTTGCGGGATGCTATCCGTGATCTGCCTGAAGTACCCGAAGCTCGTGGACGTATGACAAAAGGTGCCGCACGCATGATTTTGTTGAAGTATTATATGATAAAGGGGTATTTTGATAAAGCGGAAACTTTGGCGCGGGAACTGATGGAGATGGAAGGACGTGTATATGGTTTGCAGACCGATTATAACTATATTTTCTCGAAAGAAGGAATAGGCAATAATGAAGTGATTCTGCAACTAGCCTGCAACAGTACTGCCAGTTGGTATTCGAACTATATGACAGCCGAAGTGCTTCCGGCCGATTATCCTTGGTCGGAGAAAGCGACCGGATGGGGCGGTTATGTAATGCCTTGGGACTTTTATGATACGTTTGAAGCCGGTGATAAGCGTTTGAAGAATGTGATAACGGCATATACTAATAAGAAAGGTGAAAAGATAGACCGTACGAATAGTGCGCAGTTGGCCAAAGGCGCATTACCTCTTAAATACGGGAAAGACCCCGACATGAAAGATGGTCAGAGTGGCATTGATGTAGTGATCTATCGTTATTCGGATGTGCTGCTTACACTTGCCGAATGTATCAACCGTAATGAAGGCAGGCCGACGACAGAAGCCATCGGTCTGGTGAATCGTGTTCGTAACCGTGCCGGATTGCTTGCTTTGGATGATTCGGAGACTGCTTCAGCAGAAGCGTTCAATGAGGCTTTGCTTTTGGAACGTGGACATGAATTTTATCTTGAGGGGCTTCGCCGCCAGGATCTTATCCGCTTTGGTAAGTATGTGGAATATGCCAATAAGCGTATTGATACTATCAATAAACAGGAAGGACGTGGCTATTTCAATGTGCACGACGGACACAACCGTTTTTGGATTCCCCAGAGTTTCATAGATGAGTCCAAAGGGGCTATCAAGCAAAATAACTATGACAGATGATTGTAAATGACAAATAGATTGAAAGATTTAAACTTATGAAGAATATTATAATAACATCAGCACTTTGTGCTATTACTACAATAAGTATGGCTCAGCAAGTATATGAGCTTTCGGCACCGGCAAAAGAGAAGACTATTTACACAGGTCATCTGAAGATGGGGGGAACCAGCCCCTCAGGTGGAAGTATTGATGTGAATAGCTATTATATGTCTATTGATGGAAAACCGGTAATCCCGGTGACGGGCGAGTTCCATTATAGCCGTTATCCGCACGAACAATGGGAAGAAGAGATTCTTAAGATGAAAGCGGGAGGTGTCAACGTCCTTCCGACCTATGTTTTCTGGAGTCTTCATGAAGAACAGGAAGGTGTATTCAACTGGAGCGGCAATCTTAATATACGCAAGTTCTTTGAACTATGTAAAAAACACGGTATGAATGTCATTGTTCGTATCGGTCCTTTCGGACACGGTGAGATACGCAACGGTGCTCTACCCGATTGGCTTTTTGCCAAGCCATTGGAAGTCCGTTCGAATGACGAGAATTACCTCTTCTACGCCAAACGTCTTTATGGAGAGATAGCTAAACAGCTTGAGGGACTTTACTACAAAGATGGTGGTCCGATCATTGGTACGCAGATAGAAAATGAGCATCAACATTCTGCTGCTCCGTGGGGCGTAAATTATCCGGGTGAACCGATGGATATGACTACCGCTACTTATGATTCTTCGATTACGATGATTGGAGTAAGCGTGCAGGATAAACAGATTACTACTGCCGAACTGGGTGATCTTCACATGAAAACACTAAAAAAGATGGCGGAAGAAGCGGGTATTATTACTCCTATCTATACAGCTACGGGGTGGGGAAACGCTGCTGTTATCGGTAATGAAGCTATTCCTGTGACCGCTGCTTATACCTATCCGTTTTGGGCGGAACCGGAAATGTCTCCTTTCTGTATGTTTAAGGATATCCAAAGGAATCCCGATTATGCTCCGGTGCGTTACGATACCGACAAATTTCCTTCTTTCTGTGCGGAGATGGGAGCTGGTATGCAGATGATTTACAAACGTCGTCCCATTGTCACGGCAAAAGCTGCCGAAGCCTTGATGGTACGCACATTGGGCAGTGGTGCCAATTGCATTGGTTACTATATGTATCATGGTGGTTCTACACCGAGAATGGCAGGTGGTATAACCTCGTTCAATGATGAACCGATGGGTATGCCTAAAATTTCTTATGACTATCAAGCGCCATTAGGTGAGTTTGGGTTGGAGCACGAATCCTATCGTACACTTCGTTTGCTGCATTCTTTCCTTGCGGACTTTGCCGACCGTTTGGCTCCGATGGAAACAGTTCTTCCTGAAGATTATAAAAAGATGGCTCCCGGTAACCGTGAAACTTTGCGCTATGCCGCCCGTATGAAAGATGATTCAGGCTTTATCTTTATGGTTAACTTTCAAGATCATGATACTGGGCGGATCGACCAAAAGAATTTGCAACTTCGTCTTAATTTAACGAATGAAACATTGCAAATTCCCGCCAAAGGAACATTTACTCTACCGAAAGATGAAAGTGTTATACTGCCATTCAATTTCCCAATGGGAGATGCTGTGCTGAAATACGCTACCGCCCAACTGTTGATGAAGATAGATGATAACGGTAAAGAACATTATTTCTTTTTCACTCCTGATGGTATGAATACCGAATATGTATTTGATAAGGCAACTGTGCGTGGCACAAATGTATTTACACCACTTCCCGGCATAAAGAGCACTTTCAGTATTAAAACAAGAAGTGGCAAAACAGTGAAAATCACAACCTTGACTCGCGAGCAGGCTTTGAATAGTTGTAAGGTGAACGGAAAGCTGCTGATTACCAAAGCGACAGTTCTTCCGGATAAGGAAAGAGTACAGTTATTAAGTCTTGGCAATCCTACATTCGATTATATACTCTATCCTTCCAAACAGGGGTTCAAGACGCAAACTATTGAGGTTGGAACAGTAAAACCGGAGTTTTCTTTCAAAAAGGTGGGGGCGCGTCGTCTGACGGTACGTTTCGAGGATAATGGAGAGTTTCCACAAGTACAGGAGTATTTCCTTCGTCTGAACTATACAGGAGATGTAGCGATGGCATTTATAAATGGTAAAATGGTTCTTGATCATTTCTATCATGGTGCGCCGTGGACAATAGGTTTGAAACGTTTTACCGGACAAATGAAGAAAGAGGAGCTAGGTTTCTATTTCCGCCCTCTGCGCTCTGACGCTCCATTTCTGATAGATTTGCCCAAAGAAGCAATTCCCGATTTCTCAAAAGGTTCGGTTTGCACAGTTAACAATGTAGAGATTATTCCTGAATATATAACAACGCTCAAATTCTGACAAAGATGTATCGATTTATAATAATCAATTTATTTCTTGCGTTTACGGCAGTTCTGCAAGCACAGGAATTGGTATACACTGATGCGGCGGGAACTATTCGCTGGAAGAAAAATAAACAGGAGGTCTCTTTATTCGGGGCCAACTATTGCTTGCCTTCCGCTTGTGATTTCCGTGCGGCAGCTTACATGAGAGGTGATCGCAAGCAAATGATTGCGGAAGACATGGATCATTTCAAACGAATGAACTGGGATGCTCTGCGCTTATGCTTCTGGGGAGATTTTCAGAATACCGACCACGACGGAAATTTGCTGGAAAACGAGCATTTGGATTTATTGGACTGTTTGATTGCCGAGGCTGACAAACGGAATATTTATATGTTGTTGAGTCCAATTGTTACTTATAATTCGCAGTGGCCTGAAATGACTGATACAACCAATACGGGTTTTGCTAAATATTATCCTAAAAATACGCTTACTCACGATGAGAAAGCTATCCGGGTGCAGGAGAACTATTTGAAACAAATACTCCAACACCGCAATCCTTATACGGGACGTTGTTTGAAAGATGAGCCGAATATCTTGTTTGTAGAGTTTATAAACGAGCCGAGTCAGTTTCCGGATGACATACCCGGAATGGTGAACTATATCAACCGTCTGTATAAGGCTGTGAGGAGTACGGGATGTAAGAAACTAACCTTTTATAATGTGAGTCAGAACTTCGGGGTGGCTCCTGCTATACGGAAATCAAAAGTGCAAGGTTCTACACATGCATGGTATCCCGGAGCATTGAATAATGGTTATAGTCTTCAAGGAAACGGTTTGTTGTTTGTTGACCGTTATGAACAGATGATGGATCCGGAGTTGAAAGGTAAAGCGAAGATCGTTTATGAATTTGATTCTACTGATAATTCTTTAGGATATATGTATCCGGCTATGGTGCGTGAGTTCCGTCGGGGAGGTATTCAGTTTGCTACGATGTTCTCGTATGATATGTTGCGCACGGCTCCGACAAATTTAGGATGGCAGACCCAGTATTTCAATATGGTATACACCCCCTCGAAAGCAGTCAGTGGAATGATTGCGGCTGAAGTGATGCGCCGTATTCCTCGTGGCAAGTATTTCGGCTACTATCCGGAGAATAATGTTTTTGGTGATTTTCGGGTAAGTTATGACGAGCGGTTGAGCGAGTTGAATGCGGATGATATGTTTTATTATTCCAATACGACAACTACCCGCCCGAAGAATTTACAATCGTTAGCTCATATTGCCGGCGTCGGTTCTTCTCCTGTGGTAAATTATTCCGGAACCGGTATTTATTTTCTGGATAAACAATCGGATACTACTTGGTTGTTGGAAGTGTATCCTGACATTATGGAACTGGATGATCCTTTTAAGATGGTTAATCCTAATCGGATGGTGAGAAAAGCCGGTTGTAATAGTCGTACAATGAGGATAAAATTACCGGGACTAGATACGGTACTGACCGTTTTACCCGGGAAATATAAATTATCAGCGGGAAAACTGATAAGTAAAGAAGAGCTTCCGGCAAAGGATTTGTATCAGGAGCCGATGAAGAAAAGGGAAGTCGCTAATCGGACTGCAACGGAGTTTGTATCGGGACAACCGATGACATTCAGATGCGAAGTGTTTGGAGATGAGCACCCCAAAGAGGTATCTCTTTATCTGATGTTGAATCCGTGGGGCTGTAAACGAATTCCGATGATGGCGAAAGACGGATTTTATTATGAGGCGCAAGTAGACTTGAATTGGCTTGAGAAAGATAGTTACCGGTATCATTATGCAGTAGAGACCGGTGATGAAACGTTGCTTTTCCCGGCAAAAACAGATTGTTTACCGGATAGGTGGGATTATTACGAACAGGATACTTATGCGTTCCGTCTAGTGTCTCCCACTACACCTTTATCACTTTTGGGAGAGCAGGATAGCTGGAAGCGTATACGGTACTCGCGTACCTATTTAAGTCCGGCAACGACGTTCAGATCAGTCTCTTGCGGTGAAGAATTGATTCCTGCATTTCAACTCTCTGTTGCAGATTTAGGGAAGAATGATACATATGTGACTCCTTGTGATGCGACATTTTCTCATTTTATCGGTGATAAGATTGCTTGTCGTGATATGAGTAAAGTATCTCCCTCATTTATCAAAGTTCGAGCTTATGGGTTGAACGGTACTGATAAGGCTATTTGTAATGTTGTAGATAAAGATGGCAGAGGATATGGCGCTGTATTTCAACTAGGGCAAGAAGTATCTGATATATTAATACCTGTTTCTTCTCTTGTTCCGACAAAAGCTGCTATGTTGCCCCAAGATTGGCCGGGAGTAAATTCTTATTGGTATCCGGCTTCTACGCAAACATATACTATTCCTTTGGATTGGACGATTGCGGAATTTGTTCAGGTTTCACTCCGGAATGAATTGTATGACACAAGTAATCAGAAGAATAAAGGGGTAGTTGTGGAGAAGATAGAATTATTGTTTTAATAATAATTCATAAATCGTTATCAGGAATTCACTTTGGAAAGTGACAATAGCATTTCCCGAGTGGATTCCAGATAGTCGATAACTTAATCAGTTTTTTCTGAGTTGAGGTAATTTTACTTCTGCTATTCCCACCCGGTCACTGCCCAATACGATACGTAAATCACTGGCAATTGTTTCTTTAAAGTTAAAAGTGAGTGGTTGGCTGTAAGTATCGATTGTTCCGGAATATACAGTAAGGAATTGCCCTCCGCCACTGGATAATTGAATCTCGAAATCGGTACTTACCTTGTTTTCACGGTTGAAAGTAATAGATATACTGTTTATCTTGGCTTCATTCTCTAAAGCGAAAGTAATGTAATCTCCTTTATTCCCTTCCCAGAAAGTAGATAAGTCATTATCAATAACATGATTGACAGTTCCTTGATTGGTACTTGCGCTGATAGGCGAATCATCTTTTGTGTTTTTGGATATTACATTGTCACCATATGCGGAGACGGTTAATGTTCCATTTAGTCGGATATCCGTAGAGGAGGCTCCTAGCATTAGCGTAAATTCTCCCGGCTCTACCTCCCAGTGCATATCGGCATTCAGCAGTTCCAATGCTTTACGGTCTATCGGAAACGTAATTTCTTTTGTTTCTCCCGGTTTCAGATGTACCCGTTCGAACCCTGCCAGATTCTTTTCGTAAGTTGTGACACTGCTTAGTACATCACGTACGTAGAGTTGGACAACTTCGTCTCCTGCCCGTTTGCCGGTATTCGTCACTTTACAAGTAACATACGTCTTTTGATTAGGAGTGATGATGGCTGGAGATATTTTCAAATCGGAATATTCGAAAGTAGTATAGCTTAATCCGAAGCCGAAAGGATATAGAGCACCATTGACGCGTGACATATTACCGTTCAATCCCGGATTCTTGCCGCCGTCAATTTGAGAGGAAGGCTTGCAAGGGAAATTGAAAGGTATCTGTCCCACTGTTTTTGGGAAAGTAACAGTCAGTTTGCCGCCCGGATTATAATCTCCGAAAAGTACGTCTGCTACCGCTTTTCCACCTTTCGATCCAGGATACCAGGCTTCGAGAATGGCAGGTACGAATTTATCCGCCCAGTTGATGGAAAGCGGACGTCCGTTGATTAGCACTAGTACAACAGGTTTGCCGGTAGCAACTACAGCTTTCAACAAATCAAGTTGACGACCGGGAAGAGCAAGACTGCTGCGGGATTTGTTCTCTCCGCAGGTACGTTGTCCACCGCCCAACACGACCACTGCTACATCTGCCTGCTTTGTCTGGCTGACGGCTTTCTCTATTTCTTCTTGTTCGTTCTCGCTCAAGGGATACTCCATCAATTCCGATTCCGGCCAGTTGGCGTCTACTAGTTCGCAGCCTTTCGTATAAAGAACCTCCGCTTTCCCTTCCAATTTCTCCTGAATGCCTTTCAGTACGGATGTCACTTCAACGGCCAAAGGACCGTAATGGGTAAGTGCGTATGAATGTTCGTCAGCATTCGGACCGCATACTGCTATCTTTTTGATAGTTGAGGCATTCAACGGCAGTACATTCTTATCATTCTTCAAGAGCACGATAGACTCACGGGAGGCCTGTAAGGCTATTTCCTCATTAGAAGCTTTCTCTACTTCCTCATCTGCACCCTTTAAATCAGTCTGATAAGGATGGTCGAACAGACCGACAAGGAATTTCACTCTCAGAATATCGCGTACCCGGTCATTGATAATTTCTTCGCTGAGCCCCCCTTCTTTCACCAATTCTCTTAGAGGCAGTACGTACGAATCCGGTGAACGGAATGTGCACCGTATGTTCAAACCTGCTTCTACGCTTTGGCGGACCGCTTCTTTCATGTCTTTTGCCGTACCATGTTTGGTGTAAAGGTATTCCACCGCATCACTGTCCGATACTACATATCCACGGAACCCCATATCACCACGCAGACGGGTGGTCAGCCAATAATAACTGCTCTGAATCGGGAAACCGTCGTAGTCGTTGTAAGAACTCATGACACCGAGCAGTCCGGCTTCACGAATCACTCTTTTGAAAGGGTAGACATGAATCATCTCTACTTCGCGTGGAGACATCTGCGGATCGACACGTGCCATACCTTCACGTGCGCCTTTGTTGTTGCTATATGCGATGAAATGTTTCCCGGTAGCCGCTACTTGATGATTATGTTGCATACCTTTTACCATTTCGATACCTAATTCAGCGACTAAATAAGGTGATTCTCCGTAAACTTCTTCGTAACGCCCCCAACGTTGGTCCCGTCCTACATCAAGTATCGGGGCATATACATTGGTATATCCCAACATACGAGCTTCCCGTCCGGTGATTAGTCCTATCTGACGGAGCAGTTGGCGGTTCCAGGTATGGCCTAGCCCCAGTTGGGTGGGGAAGTTGGTGGCTTTGTAACTCTCCACTCCTCGGATTCCCTCATTGGTGAAATCCGTCGGAATGCCGAGACGTGTCTCCTCAATAAAGAAACGTTGTACTTCATTCAATGCCCAAGCGTGTTTGGAGGCAGGCCATACATATTCATTGTCCGATGGAGGAAGTCCCCATTGTTGGAAACCATTCAGATGTTCGTCGATAGCACCGATTCCGTCCTTCCATAGTTGGTTCTTCCATTCAGGCGTAGGTAAGTCGTCCTTCAGTACCCGTTTATATCCATAAAGGGTTACCATCTGGCACGTTTTCTCCTCCAGTGTCATCTGGCTGAGTAAATCTTCTATACGTGCGTCAATGGGTGCGGATGGGTCTTCATATACATCTTTAATACCGTTTTTATTGAAATCTATCCATCCTTTTTTGTACATTTCTGTACGGACAGGCTTATAAACAGTAGGAATCTTGGATGTTTTTTGTGCAGGGAGGGTAGCACAACTTCCTAGAAACAGGCTAATGAGTAAAAGTTTCTTCATGGTATTTTCTCGTGTTAAGAATAAATTTGCCCGGTAAAGATAATGCTTTGATATAATATTCACCAATGTCTTTTCGTTATTTAGAAAATGTTTCTTGTCTTTTATATCTGGTTGTGGTAGGGGAAGGTAGGAGTAAAGTGATAATAATTGCAAAAGAATGATGAACGATACCAAAACATTTTCTATCTTTGCATCCAATAAAGCAGAATTTTCAGCTTGTTGCAAAGTCATGGGCTTGACTGGATTTGACAGCGGGCAGAAATGGTAGGTAAGCATGCAGTGGGTCGGTAATTTCCACTTAAATCTCAGTTATCAAAATTTTATCTGGCGAAACTAATTACGCTCTTGCTGCTTAATCGAATCATAGTAGATTAGCTTAATCCAGGCACAAGGTGCCAGGACGAGACATCACTCGGAAGCTGTTGCTCCGAAGCGTTCCGGTTCAGTGGTGCAGTTACATCGGGGATAGTTGAAAGTGGCCTCGCACTTTTGATGAAACTTTAGAGGATAAGGCAGGAATTGATGGCTTTGGTTCTGTTCCTGTTCGAAAATCTAGGCAAAGATAAGCATGTAGAAAGCTTATGATTTCCTCGTTTGGACGAGGGTTC
>OGFY01001188.1_pt1 | contig 20546 bp, 15 predicted proteins | sample 1570951 | NCBI WGS metagenome assembly OGFY01 (sample SAMEA2581942, study PRJEB24529) | metagenome | biome: Human gut stool | place: China | collected 2011
TGCGAGGGCGTGGATTGAAATATATCCTGATACTTTTTCTGTGTGCTTGCTGTCAGTCGCCCTCTTTGCGAGGGCGTGGATTGAAATAATAATGTTGCAATATAAATTTCCTATGACAGAATGTCGCCCTCTTTGCGAGGGCGTGGATTGAAATTATCGGTACAGCGCTTGCTTCAGCAAGTCGGGAAGTCGCCCTCTTTGCGAGGGCGTGGATTGAAATGCTTACATATTCCACCCGTAAAGCGTGTTTTATAACGTCGCCCTCTTTGCGAGGGCGTGGATTGAAATCTCTCAGCCGAGCGGGTAGCTGTGTACTTACGCTGTCGCCCTCTTTGCGAGGGCGTGGATTGAAATACCTGGCGTTATATCAGCATACCTACTGTTTATAGTCGCCCTCTTTGCGAGGGCGTGGATTGAAATGTCAAATTTTTTGTCAAGACCTGCGGTGTACTCGGTCGCCCTCTTTGCGAGGGCGTGGATTGAAATCTTATGTTGGTGCATTTGGCAGTTGATACAGTCCGTCGCCCTCTTTGCGAGGGCGTGGATTGAAATCTACAAATACGACAGGCATACCCGTAACGGCTTTAGTCGCCCTCTTTGCGAGGGCGTGGATTGAAATGTCAAAGATTATAAAATCACCGTTTGGAGCGTTGGTCGCCCTCTTTGCGAGGGCGTGGATTGAAATGAACGAGGGGATAAAATCATATTCCAGGCTTTTTGTCGCCCTCTTTGCGAGGGCGTGGATTGAAATAGAAGCATTAAACATTGCCATTGTATCATAACAGGTCGCCCTCTTTGCGAGGGCGTGGATTGAAATTCAAAGCAGGTGATAGTGTATTCTCGATCGGCGGGTCGCCCTCTTTGCGAGGGCGTGGATTGAAATAGTATGACGGCAAATATGCACATAAGTTGGGATGTCGCCCTCTTTGCGAGGGCGTGGATTGAAATAATCACGCCCATTCTATTGATGCTTTCCCTAAAATGTCGCCCTCTTTGCGAGGGCGTGGATTGAAATAACGAGATTAAAAATATAGCGGTATCACTGCTTGAGTCGCCCTCTTTGCGAGGGCGTGGATTGAAATCGCTTTGATAGCAGCCGTGCGAATTTGTCATTTGTCGCCCTCTTTGCGAGGGCGTGGATTGAAATCTTTCAGGATTTATAGGAAAAGCACTAGGCTTTTGTCGCCCTCTTTGCGAGGGCGTGGATTGAAATAAATTAAAAATATAAGAAAGATGGTTTGTTTATATGTCGCCCTCTTTGCGAGGGCGTGGATTGAAATGCCGTACTCGTCATAGTGTCTCTCCTCGATGTAGGTCGCCCTCTTTGCGAGGGCGTGGATTGAAATCAAGTTCTTCTATAATTTGCGTTATATCCATTTGTCGCCCTCTTTGCGAGGGCGTGGATTGAAATAGAATAATCGGCTGTGCATTCTGCAAGGTATTCATGTCGCCCTCTTTGCGAGGGCGTGGATTGAAATTTTTACATTCTTTAGGTGGCAAATCAAAATAACGTCGCCCTCTTTGCGAGGGCGTGGATTGAAATTTACAAATCAAAGCTTTATCAGGCATACAAATAATGTCGCCCTCTTTGCGAGGGCGTGGATTGAAATACGGCGACTATGACGAAAAGCTAATGGCTGTTGAGTCGCCCTCTTTGCGAGGGCGTGGATTGAAATCGCTTCCTTGGTTGCCTCGTTTGTTACTGTGATGTCGCCCTCTTTGCGAGGGCGTGGATTGAAATAAAGATTATGATACCAAAGTTAAGTCTTATTACAGTCGCCCTCTTTGCGAGGGCGTGGATTGAAATGTGTTGATTTGCAAGCATATTGCGATTTATATGGGTCGCCCTCTTTGCGAGGGCGTGGATTGAAATCTTTAATTCTTCGTTGAAATTACAATCTTTTTTGCAAGTCGCCCTCTTTGCGAGGGCGTGGATTGAAATAATTGCTTCAACGGCGGCTTCTCCCGCCGTTGCAAAGTCGCCCTCTTTACGAGGGCGTGGATTGAAATGGTGTCGCTGCTTAATCCGTACTATAATGCCCTTGTCGCCCTCTTTACGAGGGCGTGGATTGAAATGGGAATAACCCCTAGCCCTTGCAGGTGCAAGGGCTGTCGCCCTCTTTACGAGGGCGTGGATTGAAATAATTGCTTCAACGGCGGCTTCTCCCGCCGTTGCAGTCGCCCTCTTTACGAGGGCGTGGATTGAAATATATCGTGCGTTTACCGCTGTTTTTAGCGATGTTTGTCGCCCTCTTTACGAGGGCGTGGATTGAAATCGAATGTTATCCATTTGTAGTATTCTACGGCTTCTGTCGCCCTCTTTACGAGGGCGTGGATTGAAATCGCCTTTTATCTGCTTTGGCAATAACTTTCCGTCGTCGCCCTCTTTACGAGGGCGTGGATTGAAATACCAAGTCGATTGATACGAATGTTATTTCTATCCGGTCGCCCTCTTTACGAGGGCGTGGATTGAAATATTCACAAAGCATCGTTTGGCAACGCCGAAATATCGTCGCCCTCTTTACGAGGGCGTGGATTGAAATGAAACGAACGCGGAGTATTGTACGGCTGACTATGGTCGCCCTCTTTACGAGGGCGTGGATTGAAATGTTGATATTCGGGGCAACAGGCTCCGGTAAGACAGTCGCCCTCTTTACGAGGGCGTGGATTGAAATAGTTTTTATTTGGAAATAACGCAAGTTATTCAGTGTCGCCCTCTTTACGAGGGCGTGGATTGAAATAAATCTGGATATTTTATACAGAGTACAGAACGAGTCGCCCTCTTTGCGAGGGCGTGGATTGAAATTCATGCACCAATCCCAATTTGCAGGCAGTGGCGAAGGTCGCCCTCTTTGCGAGGGCGTGGATTGAAATGACTTAAGAAATTTACCGTGTGATTGATATGTATATGTCGCCCTCTTTGCGAGGGCGTGGATTGAAATTCATGCACCAATCCCAATTTGCAGGCAGTGGCGAAGGTCGCCCTCTTTGCGAGGGCGTGGATTGAAATGACTTAAGAAATTTACCGTGTGATTGATATGTATATGTCGCCCTCTTTGCGAGGGCGTGGATTGAAATTATGAGCACATTCTTTCCTGCGTCCTGCCATTCGGTCGCCCTCTTTGCGAGGGCGTGGATTGAAATAACTAAAAAGTTGCCAGTGCCACAGGCAGGCTCAGTCGCCCTCTTTGCGAGGGCGTGGATTGAAATACGTTCAAGCGGCTATGTCAAGGGTGATGTTACAGTAGCCCTCTTTGCGAGGGCGTGGATTGAAATCCGTCAGAATATACACACATGCCTTTTAAATATCGAGTCGCCCTCTTTGCGAGGGCGTGGATTGAAATAACAGCGTATGCAAGTTTGGTAGGCTCGGCAATGGTCGCCCTCTTTGCGAGGGCGTGGATTGAAATCGATACCGAGCCTTTACCGCAGGCTAAACGCTGTGTCGCCCTCTTTGCGAGGGCGTGGATTGAAATCGATGTGTCATATAAATTACGGATTTTATCTGTCGTCGCCCTCTTTGCGAGGGCGTGGATTGAAATAGGCTTGTCCTGAGCTATTTTTTTATATATGTTAGTCGCCCTCTTTGCGAGGGCGTGGATTGAAATTTTTACAGTGATTATCGGTTTTTCTAGTTCACCGGTCGCCCTCTTTGCGAGGGCGTGGATTGAAATTGCACGGTGTTAAGATACACGATTTAACACCTTAGTCGCCCTCTTTGCGAGGGCGTGGATTGAAATGTTTTGCAAATAAGAAGTACAATGACGGCACAGTGTCGCCCTCTTCACGAGGGCGTGGATTGAAATCACGTAGAACACCATACTATACACATCATACTATGTCGCCCTCTTCACGAGGGCGTGGATTGAAATCCTTAGCCACTCCCGACGCAAACACTATCCGAAGTCGCCCTCTTCACGAGGGCGTGGATTGAAATGTTACAGACGACTAAAAGCGGCAAGGGTCAGATTTGTCGCCCTCTTCACGAGGGCGTGGATTGAAATTCGCCGCACGGTAAGCCAAGCCCAAAGTCAAGGGTCGCCCTCTTCACGAGGGCGTGGATTGAAATATTCCGTAAGGTTTAAAGAAACCTAAAACAAGTAGTCGCCCTCTTTACGAGGGCGTGGATTGAAATTGTACGGATTTTATGTACAGGGTTTGTACCTTACCGTCGCCCTCTTTACGAGGGCGTGGATTGAAATATACAACTGATAAGCTACCGTATCTGCGTATGTCGTCGCCCTCTTTACGAGGGCGTGGATTGAAATAAGCGTCAGGCATTCACTTGCTACCGCCGAAGCGGTCGTCCTCTTTACGAGGGCGTGGATTGAAATAAAGTCAGTACCGGCAAGACCTTTCAGCCATTCGGTCGCCCCCTTTACGAGGGCGTGGATTGAAATCTATCAAAATCATTTTATTCACCTTCCTTTACATGTCGCCCTCTTTACGAGGGCGTGGATTGAAATCCCCCTTTACTTGATAATAGCCTAAAAACGTCATGTCGCCCTCTTTACGAGGGCGTGGATTGAAATTCCGTTTGCTATTTTCAGTCGACAGGATATTTTACAACGTCGCCCTCTTTACGAGGGCGTGGATTGAAATTGACAGCCGCTGTAATCACAGAAAGTGCGACAGGGTCGCCCTCTTTACGAGGGCGTGGATTGAAATTTAGGGCTTTCATTTTGGGCTACTTGTCGGACTTAAGTCGCCCTCTTTACGAGGGCGTGGATTGAAATAAAAATCCCTTGCGTGCAGAAACAGTAAAACTGTCGCCCTCTTTACGAGGGCGTGGATTGAAATGCAGAATCTCGTCGGTATCGTATCTGATGTTGAAAGGTCGCCCTCTTTACGAGGGCGTGGATTGAAATCGCAAGCTGAGGAAAGGTCTTACGCAGGATAAGGTCGCCCTCTTTACGAGGGCGTGGATTGAAATCACGAGGGCGGTATTTTTATACCCACAACACAGAGTCGCCCTCTTTACGAGGGCGTGGATTGAAATATCACAACAAAGTATACGCCTAAAATGAACAGCGGTCGCCCTCTTTACGAGGGCGTGGATTGAAATATTTGTGCCAAGATTTAGGCTACAGCCGAGATACGTCGCCCTCTTTACGAGGGCGTGGATTGAAATAAACAAGCGATGGTACTATAATAGTCACCTCCGCGTCGCCCTCTTTACGAGGGCGTGGATTGAAATAAAGTCAGTACCGGCAAGACCTTTCAGCCATTCGGTCGCCCTCTTTACGAGGGCGTTGATTGAAATCCCAGGTTTTAAACTTGCTATATGTTTCTTCAAGTCGCCCTCTTTACGAGGGCGTGGATTGAAATCTTTCAGAACAAAGTGCTGTTGGCAAGGATAAGGGGTCGTCGGATTATCAAATCAAGTGCAGCATACAGCCTTAATAATAAACGTTTACAACAAACTTGACCCCTCCGTTTTCACGGAGGGGTCTGATGCTATTGCTCTCAAAACCGTTTATCAGAATGCCTTCTTGTAGATTTCGAGTATCTCGTCGGAGTTGGTTTCTCTGGGATTACCGCCTGTGCATACATCGTTGAATGCGGCTACGGACAGATCCTTGAGGTCTTCTTCCTTGACATTGATCTCATGGAGCTTCTGAGGAATGTTTATCGACAGTGACAGCTTGCGTACAGCTTCAACTGCAGCCTTTACGCCTTCTTCATCTGTCATATTCTCTGTACCCTGTACGCCCATAGCCTTTGCTATAGCCTTATACTTGGGCTTTGCGGGGCTTTCTGCGTTATATTCCATAACGTAGGGGAGCAGAAGTGCGTTTGCGACACCGTGGGGTGTATCGTAGAATGCACCGAGAGGGTGAGCCATTGAGTGAACGATGCCAAGACCTACGTTCGAGAAGCCCATACCGGCTATGTACTGTGCAAGTGCCATAGTTTCTCTTGCCTTGGGGTCGCCCTGAACGCTGTCGTACAGTGAGCCTGCGATAAGCTCGATAGCACGAAGCTCAACCATATCAGACAGCTCCCACGCACCCTTTGTGATATATCCTTCGATAGCGTGTGTCAGTGCGTCCATACCTGTAGATGCACACAGACCCTTAGGCATACCCATCATAAGATCACTGTCTACGATAGCTACTACGGGAATATCCTTGGGATCTACGCAAACCATCTTCTTCTTGTTTGCTTCGTCTGTGATAACGTAGTTGATAGTAACCTCTGCCGCTGTACCCGATGTTGTGGGAAGTGCAATCAGCGGAATACTCTTGTTCTTTGTGTCTGCAACGCCCTCAAGCGATACAACATCCGCAAAGCCGGGGTTAGCTATAATGATGCCTACAGCCTTAGCTGTATCCATAACTGAGCCGCCGCCTACCGCTACGAGTGAGTCAGCGCCCATCTCCTTGAACTTTGCAACACCTGTCTGAACATTTGCAACTGTGGGGTTTGCCTTAACGTCACTGTATATTTCATAGGCGATTCCTGCCTTGTCAAGCTCTGCCGTAACCTTTGTAGCTACTCCGCATTCAAGCAGTACCTTATCGGTAACGAACATTACCTTTTTAAGTCCTCTGCCTGTAAGCTCGGGAACGAGGTTTTCTCTTGCGCCTGCGCCGAAATATGAAGTTTCGTTAAGTATAAAACGATTAGCCATTGGTTTTTACCATCCTGTTCTTTGAATTTAAAGCACGGAATATATATTTCCGTTTGCTGTATTCATTATACTACCTTTGGTCAGAAAACGCAACACTTTTCATAAAAGTTTTACATTTTGATAGGCAAATATATGTAAAAGTTACATTAAAGGTATTTCTTGTAGCCCGGATGCTTGCCTGTAACGCCGTATTGCTCTCTCATACCGATAAGTCTGTCTATATTGTCGGGAGTAATATCCTTTACACCGCCGAGCAGACGTGCAACAAGAGAAATGTGAGCCTGAAGCTCCATTGTTTCCATTCTGTAGTATGCTGTGATAAGGTCTGCACCTACTGTCAGCGCACCGTGGTTTTCAAGGAGCATACAATCGTGATCCTTTAAGTAAGGTGCGATTGCTTCGGGTACTTCATAGGTCGAGGGTGTGCCGTAGGGAGTGAGCGGTATTGAGCCTACTCCGATTACAGTTTCTATCATGCAGTAATCATCCATAGGCAGATGAGCGCACGCAAAGCCGGTTGAAACAGGAGGATGAGCGTGAACTACTGCGCCTACGTCGGGACGCTCCTTGTAGCATCTCAGGTGCATCTTTACCTCTGACGAGGGACGGAAGCCCTCAGCGGCTTCAAGTATGTTGAAGTCATCATCAATAAGACCTATCTTTTCGGGAGTGATGAACGCCTTGCTGACGCCTGTCTGCGTCGCAAGATATTTGCCCTCGCCAACCTTTACGGTTACGTTGCCGTCATTTGCGGCAACCCAGCCCTTCTGCCAGAGCTTGTGGCAGATGTCTACCATCTGTTCTTTAATTTCTTCGTACATATTTATATCCTTTCAAGTTGCTGCTGTATGCTTAAACAACGCCCTTCTGGAGCATTATGTTTGCGTATACGGCTTTTTCGCCTGTTGCGATTATTGCATAGGCGGTCTTTGCCTGTTCATAGAATTCAAAACGTTCTATCTGACCGATAGCGTTGTTTCCTCTTTCGTCGTGCTTTGCGACTATCGCTTTGTATTCGTCCCATATAGGAGTTTTTGCTGTGTCGCCCGGCATTACCTGCATAAGATTTACAGGTTTTTCAACGTAAGTATCAAGAGGGAACAGCGTCAGTATCGCATCAAGCAGTTCGGGTACGCCGTGACCGTCTGCACGGATAACCTTGCAGTTTTTACCCATACTCTCGGCAGGGAAGTTGCCGTCTGCTATTATTATTCTGTCGCTGTGACCCATTTCACAAAGGGTCTTGAGCAGTTCGGGCGATAATATCGCAGGAATATTCTTAAGCATTATTTCACCTTCTCAAGATAGATTTTATAATATTTGTTCCATTCGGCTGTATTTTCGGGAGCAAATGTACAGAGCTTTTCCGAAGCGGCTATAATTTTTCTTGCCGTTTCTATATCCCTTATCTCCCCGTCAGCTATAAGCTGAATTGCTATATTGCCGTAGGAGGTCGCCTCGACAGGTCCGCTTGAAACCTCTATGCCGAGCGAATCTGCAGTAAGCTCCGACAGGAATTTATCCTTTGTTCCTCCGCCGACCATATAGAGCTTTGAAAACTTTTTATTTGTGCAGTCCTCAAGCTCGTTTACGGCTGTGCGGTACTTCATCGCAAGGCTCTCATATATACAGCGCATAACCTCGCTGTCATTTTCGGGAACATACTGTCCTGTTTTTTTGCAGTATTCCTTTATTCTTTCGGGAATGTTGCCTGCAGGGGTAAATTCGGGAGCGTCAACATCTATAAAGCACCTGAACGGCTCGGCTTTTCTCGCCATATCCTCAAGCTCGGCAAAGCTGTACTGCCTGCCCTCTCTTATCCACTGACGGCGGCTCTCCTGAATGAGCCACAGGCCGATTATGTTTTTTAAGAACGATGTCTTTGCACCGTAGCCGGTTTCGTTTGAAACATTGAGCTTTGCGGATTTTTCGTTTATTACGGGAGCGTCAAGCTCTGTGCCGAGAAGCGACCACGTTCCGCACGACAGGAAAGCGAAGTCCTTTTCACTTGCAGGTACTGCGACCATTGCACTTTGTGTATCGTGACCGCAGGCGGCGATTATCTTTGCAGGCTTTATGTCAAGCTCCTTGCAGATTTCATCGGACAGTGTGCCGACTACCGTTCCGCCGGCTGCTATTTCGGGCAGAAGCGAATGCTTTATTTTAAGACGTTCACAGCATTCTTCCGACCACGTTTTTGTATTTGCGTCAAAAAGCTGTGTGGTTGACGCTATTGACATTTCCGCAACGGGCTTTGCACCGAGATAGTATGCGAACAGATCCGGCGTCATAAGCATCTTGTCGGCTCTGTCAAGCAGTTCGGAGCGATCCCTTATTATGCTTAAAAGCTGGAATGCCGTGTTTATTTCCATTATCTGAATGCCTGTCTTTTCGTACAGCCTGTTATGGTCAATAAAACGCTTGCTGTAGTCCAAAGTGCCTGCTGTCCTGCTGTCACGGTAATGCACAGGGTTTTCGAGCAGTCTTCCTGATTTGTCGATAAGGCCGAAGTCAACACCCCATGTATCTATCGCAATGCTGTCTATCTCGCCGTATTCCTTTGATTTTATAAGTGATTGCTTTATCTCATGGAACAGGCGGAGAAAATCCCAGTACATTGTCTTTCCGAGTATCACGGGATCGTTTGAAAAGCGGTGGATTTCTGTGAGTTTTATTACAGTGCCGTCAAAAGAGCCGATAACGGCTCTTCCGCTTGACGCACCGAAGTCAATGGCAAGTACGTTTTTCATACTGCCGCCTTATCTTATGTTGCGGTACATAGGACCGTAAGCGTTGCAAGCTCTGAAGTCCTGACCTTCCTTATCCATACCGAATGCGTTCCAAGCGGCAGGACGGAATATATCCTTTTCGGGTACGTTGTGCATAGCAACGGGTATTCTCAGCATAGAGCAGAGCGTGATAAGGTCTGCGCCTATGTGACCGTAGCTTATAGCACCGTGGTTTGCGCCCCAGTTGTTCATTACATCGTAGGCTGTCTTGAATGCGCCCTCGCCTGTTGTTCTCGGAGCAAACCATGTGCAAGGCCATGTGTAGTCTGTACGCTTCCACAGCTTGTCTGTAACTTCATCGGGAAGATGAACCGTCCAGCCTTCAGCTATCTGCAATATGGGGCCAAGCCCTTTTACGAGGTTAAGTCTTATCATTGTGCAGGGCATTTCAGCTTCTGTTACAAATCTTGATGAATATCCGCCGCCTCTGAAATAGCCGAGATCGGCATAGTTCCATGTAGTATCGTCAAGAATATTGTCAATATCCTTGTCTGTAACATCATACCACGGCTTCATAACGCCGTTGCCGTTTTCATCTGTAGCCTTACCGCAGGCATCAAGGCAGGCAGCACCTGAGTTTATAAGGTGGATAAATCCGCCGCTCTGCTTTGCAACGCCCTCAAGCTCATAGCCTGTGGCTTTCTTTACGGCTTCGGGACTCCAGTATGTACGCACATCGGCAAATATCTGAGCACGGTTTGTAAGCAGCTTCATAAACAGCATTCCAAGACCGTTGAGAACATCGTTTTCTGTAGCGAGGATGTAAGGCTCTCTTGCACCGTTCCAGTCAAACGATGTGTTCAGCATAGCCTCGGGGAAGTCGCAGTTGGGGTAGAAGTCTGTCCACTGACGCTGACCCTGGAAGCCTGCGGCGATAGCGTTATGACCTACCGATTCTTCCTCACAGCCTGCAGGAAGGTTCTTGTTGCCGTTCATCAGATCCTTTATGATGCACATCATCTTAACGACAAATTCCCAGTCCTGTTCCTTCTGTTCGTCTGTGCGGCGGAACTGCTCGGGGTTCTTGTCAAAGCCTTCCTTGCACTTTTCACGGGTCCATTTAAGAGCCTTCTGATATTCTGCCTCATCATAAATGCCCTGCGTCATTCGGCGGATTATTTCTACCTCATCGACAGACTCAACACGCATACCGAGATATTCTTCTATAAATGCGGGGTCGATGATAGAACCGCCGATACCCATTGTGATAGAGCCTATCTGTAAGTATGACTTGCCTCTCATTGTAGCGCAGGCAACAGCCGCTCTGCCGAAACGCAGGAGCTTTTCCTTTACGTCCTCAGGGATAGATGTGTCGTCTGCCTCGCATACATCGTGACCGTAGATGCCGAATGCGGGTAAACCTTTCTGTGCGTGTGTTGCAAGTACAGATGCAAGGTAAACGGCACCGGGACGCTCTGTGCCGTTGAAGCCCCATACGCCCTTTATCGTCATAGGATCCATATCCATTGTTTCTGCGCCGTAGCACCAGCAGGGAGTAACTGTGAGCGTTATGTCAACGCCGCACTTCTTGAACTTATCCGCACAGGCCGCCGCCTCGGCAACTCTGCCTATAGTAGTGTCGGCGATAACGACCTTTACGGGTTCGCCGTTTGAATATCTGATATTTTCCTCGAACAGTTTTGCGGCTGATTTTGCCATATTCATAGTCTGATCTTCAAGAGACTCTCTTACCTTGAGAACACCTCTTCTGCCGTCAATCGTGGGACGTATGCCTATTACGGGATAATCGCCTATAAGTCTGTTTTCGCTCATGATAAAATATTTCCTTTCTGTAAAATACAAAACGTTTTCGGTGCTTTGCACCATTGCCTTTATTTTAGCACTTCTGTTGCCTTTTCGTCTTGTTTTATTCTCAGAAATTATATGACGATATTAACATTTTTGATAGGCAGACTAAAATTTTGTAAAATCGCTTTAAAAGAGTTTACTTTTGTGGTATAATCTAAATTATGAATCTTAGAATGGTTTTCTTTAAGGAGATAAAGAGTATGAGAATGTTCTTAGCGATACTTGCTTGCAAAGTGTCGAAATGTTTACTTAAACTTATCGGCAGGGGCAGCAGTCTGCCGGGTGATATAGCACTTAAAATCTGCCCCGATGTACTGTCAAGGGTGCATCTGCCCGAACAGGTCATTGCGGTTACCGGAAGCAACGGCAAGACATCGACCGTTGAGATGATTGCACAGGTAATGCGTAAATCGGGAAAAAAGGTTATATGGAATAAAGAAGGCTCAAATCAGATAGCCGGAGTTACTGCGATAATATTATCCAACTGCACATTCGGCGGAAAGGTAAAGGGCGATGTGCTTTTACTTGAGTCGGACGAAAGATACGCAAAGTATTCATTTAAATTCTTTGCGCCTACGCACTATATAATTACAAATCTCTACCGTGACCAGCTTACAAGAAACGGTCATCCCGAATGGGTCTATGAATCGGTAAAGGAGAGCATCAGACCCGAATCACAGCTTATTCTCAATGCCGATGATCCGCTTGTTTCGAGATACGGCAGGGACAGGGATAATGTGATATGGTTCGGTATGGATAAGCAGGATTTCAGTACAGACCACGCTACAGGCGTATATAATGACGGTGCGTTCTGCCCGGAGTGCAAGCACAGAATGAGCTATGACTACTATCACTATGCACATATCGGAAGCTATCACTGCGACAACTGCGGACACAAAAAACACGATACGCAGTATACTGTAACGAATGTCGATTATGACAGCGGTATTGTTACGATAAACGGCAAATATAAGATAAAACTGCTGTTCAAGAGCGTTTATAACGTATATAACATTCTTGCCTGCTTTGCGGCTTGCTCTATTGTCGGAATTGACGGTGATGTTATAGCAGACGAACTGTCACACTATTTCCTTAAGAGCGGACGTATTTTGCAGTTCAAACTTGGTATGAACAAAGGCACATTCCTTATCGCAAAGCACGAAAACTCCGTTGCAAGCGACCGTGTATATGATTATATCATAAGAAAGAATCAGCCCTGCTCGGTAATCATAATAATAGATTCGGTAAGCCGTCGTTATTCAACGGGTGAAACAAGCTGGCTGTGGGATATTGACTACGGCGTGCTTAAGGCTGACTGCATACAGCACCTTTATCTGCTCGGCAGACACGCAAAGGATCTTGAAACAAGGCTTTCGTATACCGATATTGATATGAACAAGGTGACCGTGAACGAGGATATTCCTGCGGCACTTGATGAAATTGCAACTAAACCGCTCGGCAAGCTGTATACTGTCACCTGCTTTTCTGATAAGGAGAAGTTCTTGTCAAAGGTCGAGCTTACGCAGGCAGAGGAGGACGTATGAGGATAATTCATTTATTTGCGGATCTGTGCAATCTTTACGGCGATTACGGCAATGTATGCGGCTTGAAAAGAGCACTTGAAAATAAAGGGCAGAATGTTGAAGTTGAATATCAGTCGATAGATGATGAGATAGATGTTTCGGGTGCGGATTTTGTGTTTATCGGTTCTGCTACCGAAAGGAATCAGAAAGTAGCACTCGATTATCTGCAAAGCTACAAGGATAATATAAAAACTGCTCTTGATAACGGTACGGTAATTCTTGCAACGGGCAATTCGTTTGAGATTTTCGGACAGAGCGTTACCGACTGTGACGGTATAAAGCACGAAGGACTTTCGTTTTTCCCTTACGAAACGGTTGAAGGAAAAGAGAGAATTGTTACCGACAGCCTTTGCGCAACTTCGCTGTGCGGCGGAGATATAATAGGCTTTGTGAATAAGGCAAGCCTTACAGCAGGAGCTACCTCACCGCTGTTTGATGTAAAGCAGGGAAGCGGAAACAGCAAGGATGATAACAAAGAGGGCGTTCATTACGGTAATTTCTACGGCACTCATCTTATCGGTCCTGTGCTGATAAGAAACCCTCAGCTGTGCGAATACTTTGCGGATATTCTTATAAAGAAACAGTAAGCTGAGATATGCTTTTACAGCCGTGCAATGTGCGTATTAAGTGAAAAGGTTCATTGATATTGCAATTAAGCCCGGAATGTCGTATAATGTAAATTATACGGCAGTAATATGTGAAAGAATGGTGGAGTCACCTTGACTAATTTTAATAAATCTGAGTATATCACAATAATAAGCGAGCGGCAGAAAGTAGTGATTTCCGTAAGTTCTATACTATACATAGTAATGAAAGGCAAATCAGCCGAGATACACCTGTCGGACGGAAAGATATATAATACCAGAATGACCTTTGCGGCTCTTGAAGAAATGCTGGGTGACGGTTTTATCAAGGCGCACAGAGGATGTATCGTATCGGCTATGGCTATTCACGAAATATCCGATATGATAGATCTTGTAAACGGAGAAAAGCTCGAATACGCACGCCGGAGGAAGAATACCATAATCGAAAGCCTGCAGATGAGCAGAAAGAGGATAATAAAAGGCTTTGATCATGACGGTGTGCCGGATACCGAAGAGCAGTATCACGACTATTATCGCTCTTTTGATGCTATGCCGTTTGCGTTTACTGACATTGAGATGGTGTTCAACGAGGAGTGTAAAGCGGTCGACTGGATATTCCGCTATGCAAACGAAGCGCTTGCAAGGCTGGAAAAGCTGATCGGACAATCATTCGGTACGCTGTTCAGCAATATGGACGCTAAGTGGCTGAAAGGATATGAGCGCTCTACGCTTTACGGCGAAACGCTTGAGCTTATGGACTACAGCCCCGAGATAGATACGCATCTTAAGGTAATATGCTTTCCGACCTTCAAGGGACACTGCGGATGTATCTTGTTTGACATTGATAAGATATGGTTTGAACAGCACAGTGAGGACTCCGCAAAGACATTGGCGAGATATTACGCAAAGCTGCCGAATAACAAGTAAAGTAAATAATATAATCTGTGCCGCCTATTTGGGCGGCATTTCAGACTTTTACCACAAATTAAGCCCCCGCTCTGTTGAGCGGGGGCTGCGTTATGTTGGTTTTATCTGTCTTTTTTGAGCATTGATACGCCGATAGCAACTGTTGCTATGCCGGAAACGATGTATCCGATGACCAGATCGCTGATAAACGTACCTGTCATTGAGTCCATACCTTCAAGTCCCGTCAGAAGGTCGACCTGTTTCATAAGGTCAAACAGACCGAAGAACACACTGAAGAAACCTTCATAACCCAGTATAGAAAGAGCTTCATCTATTCCCGGTTCGCTTATTATCTGCCATGTATATATGAACATATTGCTCAGCAGTACCATTATAAGCACTATTACGATAGACGTAATAAATCCAAGAACATCGAACTTCTTGCCGAACAGGTGATAACCGAATATTGTCGAGAATGCCATTGCAATGCCGCCGAGATATGAAATATATCCGAGCTTACCTATAAGTATCCATACGGCACAGCCTATAAGAGAGAAGAGAAAAGCGCCGAGTATACCCATAATAGGGTTCGCAGGCTGTGATATAGCGGTTGGTCTTCCTGCAACGAATCGTCCGTCATTGCCGAAGCTGTTCATCGGCCGTTGAACAAATCCTCCGTTATTCATAGGCTGCTGAACAAAGGCGCCGTTAGAATTCATCGGTGAATATGCGGGCTGCGAAAAGCCACCATTGATAGGAGGAAGGTTGCCGTTTGTCGGAGGCTTAAGTTCAGCCAGCGACTGAGCAGTTGAATATCCCGTGCTTTCGGGTGCTGTTGCAGGGTCGACAGAGTCCATTGAGTTGTTGCTCGTCGCAGGGGGAAGAACCGTTGTCGGCGTAACTACAGCCTGATCATCGGCTATCGGCTGAGCCACAGGAACGGGTATTCCGTAAAGCTCTACGGCGCTGTTTGCTGTTTGCTGTGCCTGATTTACAGCAGGCTGTTGCATAGGTTGCTGTACAGGCTGCTGCATAGGCTGCTGCACAGGCTGAGAATCGACAGGCTTTGCACTCTGCGTCACAGCCGCTTTTTCTGCGGCATCCTCTTCGCTTTGAACGCACATTTTACAAAGCTGTTTTACATTGCCGTCGGACGCCTTTGCAAAGCTAAGACCAATCGAAGAATTGCAATTAGCACAGGCGTTGCTGTAGTAGTTTGCAGAATAATACTTTACCATATCGGTAATGAAACGCTTTATGTCAAGCACTGCCTGAGCGTCATCGTTTCCTGTGAAAAGTACAGCCGATATATTCGGCTCGCCTGCCTTGTATGCCTTTACAAAGCTGTTCTCGGGCTTTGACATATATTCCTTGAAAAAGTCATCGGCAGTTTTTGTTGTGAGGGCGCTTTTTCTTGCCCACGAGTTGAAAATAATACAGTTTTTATCATTGAGTGCCAGAAGTGTAAACCCGTAGCCTACATAAGTACCGCAGGCGTGGTTATCTGCGTCAAGGGTCAGCGCCAGTTCGGGTTTTAAACGTAATAGTACGTCGCTTACCATTATATTTCCTCCAAAATTGCTTTAGTGTGATTATAAGGTGAAACCTTACTAACTAATTTTACTATAATTTAGCTTTCTTGTCAATAGAAAATGCACAGCGGACAAGCAAAAAAACGATAATAAAAATGCTCCCGTATAACAGGGAGCAATCTTTATTGTAGCTTTAGCTATAATCAGTTAGCACGCTCAACCTTACCTGAACGAAGGCAACGAGAGCAAGCGTGTACTCTGCAAGGAGTACCGTTTACGATAGCCTTAACCTTCTGAACGTTGGGCTTAAAAGCTCTGTTTGTACGTCTGTGTGAGTGAGAAACCTTGATGCCGAAAGATACGCCCTTTCCGCAGATATCACATTTTGCCATGGGGTTTGCACCTCCTTCAATACTTGCTTTTATCTTGCGGCGGATAACGAGTCCGCCATTCACTATTTAACATATAGCGATACAACATTAATATTTTAACAGAAACCACAACAAATTGCAAGTGTTTTTTTATAATTTCTCGAAAAAATTTTACTTATCAACAACTTGTACAATTATATCAGATGTTTTCTGTGGCTTTTGTGCAATCAGAACACAAAAGTATACACGCTGTCGGGCAGTGTTTCAAAGGAAACTATGCCGTCATTTGATAGCATAGGTACCGATTTTCCGTCGCAGAGGATAGCCTCACAGCTTGACTTGATGCGGCAGACACCGCCTACGGTCGACTTTATTGTTACCGCTGTGGGATTGAAGTTTTCCCACTTTGCGTCGATTACAAATCCGTGCCTTGCACAAAGTCCCGTGAACGCACCGTTTCTCCATGCATCGGGTGCCGCAGGAAGAAGCTCTATATAACCCTCGTGGCTCTGTATCAGCATTTCCGCAATTCCTGCGCTTCCGCCGAAGTTTCCGTCAAGCTGGAACGGAGGATGGAAATCAAACAGATTGTCAAACGTACAGCCTCTCAGCAATCCCTGTAAGATAGAGTAGGCACGGTTGCCGTCCTTTACCCTTGCCCAGAGGTTGAGCTTATATGCTCTTGACCAGCCTGTAGATTCATCGCCTCTGTCGTTGAGCGTGTTTATTGCCGCAGTCATAAGCTCCGGTGTATGCGAGTTTATTGCCTTGCCGGGATAAAGACCGAGCAGGTGCGAGATATGACGGTGATTCTTCTGCGTCTTGCTGTGGTCGAAATTATCATCGTCCTCCTCAAACCATTCCTTGAGAAGTCCTGTTTTCTTGCTTACGCTGAAGGGCTTGAGCTGAACCACCTGATTCTTCACGATATTACGCAGTTCTTCGTCAGTACCGAGTGCCTCGCTTGCCGTAATAAAGTCATTATAAAGCTGTTCTATAAGGCTCTGCTCATAGGTATTGCCTATTGTCACAGGTCCGTGTTCGGGTGAGTATGTCGGTGAAGAAACAAGACGCTTCTGCTTATCGTCATATATAAGCCACTGCGTATAGAAACGAACGCTTTCACGCATTATCGGATAGATATGCTCCGCAAAATATTTCTTGTCGCCTGTGAATTCAAAATATTCGTATATATTCTGCATAAGCCATGCGACAGCCGCTGTAGACCAACCCCAGTAGAAATTCCAGCCGGGAGCTGTCCAGCCGAACGGAGTGCTTTGCGTATGAGCGCACCAGCCGTTTTCGGGATGTTCTTCGTCCGACTTTATGCCGTAATACGCCTCGGCGGACTTTCTGCCGGACGGACGCATACTGTCAAGAAAATCAACCAGAGGAGGAACAGTTTCGCTGAGATTTGTATTATATGCTCCCCAGTAGTTCATCTGAAGGTTCACGTTTATATGATAGTCACAGCACCACGGAGGACAGTTGCTCTCGTTCCATACACCCTGAAGGTTTGCAGGGAGCGAGCCTGCTCTTGACGAGCTTATAAGCATATATCTGCCGAACTGGAAGTACAGCGTTTCAAGACGGTTCGCAATGCTCCGTGAGCCGTTTTCCTTATACTCTCTTATCAGCTTGTCGCAGGGGATGATATCGTCCGTGTCCTCGTTTATTTTCAGTGTAACTCTGTCAAAAAGTGCCTTGTAGTCTGCAAGGTGTTCCTCGTAAAGTGCGTCAAAGCCCTTGCTTACGGCATTTTCGATACGCTGATTTACTGTGGCTGAAGGGTTTACGCCTGTTCTGAACGTCGGATATTTATTTGAATAGTCGGTTGACGCTGTGAGATAGATATAAACCTCATCTGCGTGTTCGACCATTATGCTGTCTTTTGCGTCAATAAGCTCTCCGCCCTTGTTTACCACCTTGAAAACGGTGCAGTAGCGAAGTCCGTTATCCCATAACGCACCCTCATATGTGAGGGTATCACCGTTTGCCGTAACGCTTCCGCACTGGAGATTGTCAAGCGACAGCTTTACGCATATCCTGCGAGGCTTGTCAGAGCTTAGCTTAAGGCATATAACATTTGAAGGGTAATTTGCAAAAGCCTCTCTTTTATGAACTGCGCCCTGATATGTAAACTGTGTTGTGAATATAGAATTGTCAAGGTCAAGCGTTCTTGTATAATCGGTCGCCTGAGTTTCGTCTATATTGGAGAAGGTGAGCATCATATCGCATAAAAGCTGATAAGCACCGTATCCGTCCGTTGCACCTGTCAGATGGGGGAGAAGTGCAACCGCCTCGTCATACTTTCCGTCATAGAGAAGCTGCTGTACCTGCTTAACATACTCATAGCTGCCATCTATAATACCGCCGTTGTAATCCGGACGGCTTTCCGAAGGACCGCCTGCCCACAGCGTTTTTTCATTCAGCACTATTTTTTCCTTTGAAATGCCGCCGAAGAAACTTGCTCCCATATAGCCGTTTCCGATAGGCTGACATTGCTGCTCCCATTTGTCAAATTCGCCGGGAGCTGTAAACAGTATTTTGTTTTGCATAAGATTTCATACCTTTCTATAAGCGTTTTTAACGCTTAAAACCGCATTGGCAGAAGCCATGCGGTTTATAATACCACTATTATACATTAACCTGACACAAATGTCAACAACACATAGCCGATCGGTGTGAGTTAATCGAGTAAATATCTTGTTTCAAGCATTTTTGTGAGAAGCCCGAAATAATCTGTTCCAGCCGCCTGTGCCGCAATAAGCGTATTGTATTTCTACCGTATAAGTCTGTGTACCTTTCTCCTCAGCCACTTTTCGTAAACGTAGGAAAGCTGGCTCAGGCACACATCATAGCAGACAAATGTAAAGTTTCCGATAAGCCAGAAAGCAAGCACCGCAAACTGTCCGAATCCTGCGAAATCTTCAATAAGCTGTCCCATACCAAGCACGTTCAGAAGCAGTGCGTATATTGCAACAACAGGGACATTGAAACAAATAAAACGCAGAAGGAATGACAGCACAGCAGGCTTTACTTTGGTGAGCAGGTCACGGATAACGGGATAATATCCGAAGAATCCCGTGAACAGCAGCTTTGACTCTATATCCGGTGTCAGAAGCAGTGCAAGTAAAGCCACAGCCGCATAGCAAAGAAGCGCCCATTTCCTGCTTATTTCACGGTATATTATCCATACGACAAGACCTGCCACCGCAGGCAGTATATATACGCCTATCGGGATAAATCCGGTGCAGAACATAAGCACGATACATATAGCACTCAGTATTCCGCTCAGTGCAATGGCATAGCTTCTTGTCTTTTTTGTTGAAGGCATATTATACTTTTCTCCTTGCGTGTTCTGCGTAAAGCTCATTACTCTTTTCTTTACGCTCTCTGCCGTCACGGAGTATATCACGAAGTCTTTCGGTATCATCGTTGCCGATAGCGTCCCTGTACTCGCACAGATTGTCAATGATGGTGTTCAGCTCGAACAGCAGTGCTTCCTTATTGCAAAGGAACAGACTGCTCCACATATATTCGTTCAGCTTTGCGACACGGGTAAGATCCATAAAACTGCCTGCCGAGAAACCGTCTGCATTGAATAGCGACGGGCTTTTTACATAAGCGTTTGAAACAACGTGCGCCAGCTGTGAAGTAAAGGCTATGTTTATATCGTGCTGTTTAGGTGTTGCGGTTACGACCTTGCCAAATCCCATACAGCAGGCAAGCGTTGACAAGAGGTCGATAGCCATTTTAGGTGTGTTTTCCGAGGGTGTGATTATATAGCTTGCACCTTTGAACAGATCGTCGGTCGAATAGTCAAAACCGGAAAACTCACGGCCTGCCATAGGGTGACTGCCGACAAATATAACTCCGAGCGGTTCAAGTACCTCGGTACAGCGTGTAACCACATATTCCTTTACACCGCAGGAGTCTGTGACAATAGAGCCGGGCTTGAACTTGTCCTTGTGCTGTTTTACGAATTCAACGATAGTTTCGGGATAAAGGCAGAGCATAGTCATATCAGCGTCATTAAGTCCGTCCGCTGTTATTATCTCGTCTATTGCGCCGCTGTCGAGAGCCTTTCTGCATACCTCGCCGTCAGCGTCAAGTCCCATTATATGATGAAATGTATTTTTCTTCAGTGCCTTGCAGACAGAGCCGCCTATCAGACCAAGACCTACTATTGCTATTTTCATTTTTGTCCTTCTTTCAGTGCGTTAAACAATTATATCAGGCTGTTGATAAACCTGTAAATTTTTATTAGAAATGGGGTGTTTAGTGTTGCTTGCTCTGCTGGTTTTGCATCGTGCAAAACTTTTGGCAAGCAACCAA
>OGFY01001191.1_pt1 | contig 20520 bp, 31 predicted proteins | sample 1570951 | NCBI WGS metagenome assembly OGFY01 (sample SAMEA2581942, study PRJEB24529) | metagenome | biome: Human gut stool | place: China | collected 2011
TTGTGGTGATTTCTGTTAATTTGTACTTGACAAGAGGTCATTACATATCAGTTGATTGATGGTATAATCTTTGTATTCGTATAGCATATCATCAGTAAGTAATAGATTCATAGCAAATGTGTTGGCTTCAATTTCCCTTTTGGAATTAAGTAACAGTGTTTGATTCCGGATGAAGTAGCAGTTTACTTTGCGATGCATGATAGCATGTCCAAGTTCGTGTGCCATAACAAGAGTTCTATCGTGATCTGATAAATCTTCGCTTAAGAATATGCATCTATGGTTTTTAAGGAACATATAGCATCCTTCAAATCCAAGTTTTCCTGTTTGAACAATTATTCCAAGAGCATCGGCTATTTCAAAGGGATTTGTTGTATCAAATTTTTTGATATAGTAGCTTACAAGTTTCTTTATATCCTTTTTCAATAAAATCACCCTAATCCTTTATTTCTTGTTTTTATTTGGATTGTACTTCTCCTTGTTTATTACTTTTAATTGTGTAAGCATAGATTCCAACTGTATCTTAAACAACTCTGCTGATTCAGGAGATAGTTCCTGACCATCGAAAGTTGCAGGACCATCCTCACCGGACTGTAATTTGTGCATAATGTTATCTAGGTCTTTGGCTATATCCTTTTTGTCTCTGGAATTGAGTTCGGTTGTATTGCCTGACAAACCTGATTCTAATGTTTTATGTTTTACAATTTCCTGTTTTAGATACTCATTTGCCAAAGGATCATCTTCTGAAGAATTTAACATTATTTTCATGACTGGGTTGTTTTCATATTCAGAATCACTCCACCCCATGATATAGGATGGGTTACAATTGAATATTTCTGCCATATTTGCGATAGTGGAGCGTTTTATATTTATAACTCTTCCATTTTCATATTTGGCTATTGCAGATTTTTGCAGACCGAGTAATTCTGCGAGTTGTTCCTGTGATAACCCTCTTTTAATACGTAGTTCTTTTATTCTTTGAGCCATTAAGTCATTGTTATCTTCTGACATTTTGAACACCTTCTTTCTTGTTGGAGTGTCTTAATTTTACTACATTATTTTACAAGTTGCAATATATTTATAAAAAAGTGTCTTAAAAATCGCAAAAAGTTGTTGACATATAAAAAAGGGTGTGCTAGTATTTAGGTGTCCTGAAAAGACACAACGGGAAGGAGGAATAAAGTTGAACAAGAATATGCTTGAGTCCGTAATGAAGCTTCATGGAGATACAGGTGGAATGTTGGCTGAGCACTTACACATTGCACGCAGTACATTCTCGGCTAAAATTAATGAGACAAATGGTGCAGAATTTACACAGAAAGAAATTCGCATTATTAAAGAAAAGTATGATTTATCAGCAAAGCAAATAGACAAAATTTTTTTTGACTAAAGGTGTCTTAAAAAGACACTATTGGAGAGGAGGACGATAATGAATGAGATAGAAACTGCTACTATAACTTCTTTGGAAGTTGCAGAAATGACTGAAAAAACTCACTATAATTTGTTGAGAAGTATCGCATCTTATGAGAAACATTTTAGCCAACTCAATTTTGAATTGGCTGAATATTTCAAATTATCTACATATTTAGATGAACAGGAAAAAGAGCGAAAATGCTACAACATTACCAAGAAAGGATGCGAGTTCATTGCTCATAAAATGACAGGAATTAAGGGGACGGAGTTCACTGTAAAGTATATTGAGCGTTTCCACGAAATGGAACAGGCAATCAGCCAGCAGGAAGTGTTAGAGCAGAAGCAGGAGAAAAAGAGCTTATCGCAGTGGACTCCAGAAGAAATTGTTGACTGGAAGCTGAATGATTTGCATAAAAGGTTACAGAAGATTGAGAAACTGGAAGAGGAAAAGCCAAAGATTGGACGCTTACAACGCTTAGTTCCCAAAAAGAAAACCTGGTACGATCGCAACAAATCAAGAATATGGTGCATCACACGCAACAGGGATATGGAACTCAAAGAGTTGTATCACATCATTCTGGAGGAATGCGGTAGATATTACGATGTGGATGGTGCAATAGATCAATACCGCAGAGAAAGTGGCAGAACATTTGTATATCCTATGGATCTTGTTGAAGAGTACAAGGAATTGCAGGATATCGCGGATCAGGTATTGGATTATTTTGAGAGGTGAAAATGAGTGAAAAGATTAAAAAATCGGATAAGAGAGTTTTGGGATAATCATTTTGTAAAGGTTCAGTGTATTCCCAATATAATGGTTATTCCGTTTAATCTTGATGGAAGATTGATACTTAGAGTGACGAAAGATTATTTCTCTGGTGAGGTGGATAGCAAAACTTACTTAATCGAGCATCTGCTGGATGAAGATTTTAATATTACAGAAGAAACGCTACAAATGGAAAAGGAACATTTTATTGTACCGTTTCGATCTGCTGAGAATGGGAAATTGGAACAGTGGTTAGATGCAAAAACATTAGGGGAATATAAAAAGATTGTTGTTGAGACAGATGAAGAAAATCCAACAACGATTGCGGCCATTACGCCAAATGCAAGGAATGCGATAACGGGTTATAGGGTTCGCATGATTCCAGTATATGAGAAAGCAGGTGACAAATGATCAAATTAGCAAATAGAGTAAAAAACTTTTTTCATAAGCACTTTGTGAAACATGAAGTCCACTGGGTTCCAAGCACCACGATTATATGCTTGAATTCAGACGGGAGAAAGATATTGCAGATAACAAAGACATTTGCAGATGGAGAAGTAGTTCAGAGAAATTATCAAATAAAATGTTTGTTAGATGAAGGAATGCAAATAACGGCAGAAACGCTTGAGATGGAGAAAATGTTATTTGGTGAACCTACAAAGACAGAACAGTAATGAAAGGATATGGACATGCTTGATTTGTTTCGTAAAATACGATTTAAATTATCGAAGCGAATTTTCTCATTAAATACATCACTATTGGTGACATATGAATTCAAGGGAGAGAAAATTTTGCATATTTCACAATTTGGAAAAGATGGAATTCGTTGCGAAAAGAAATACCAAATCGAGCATCTGTTGGATGATAACTTGCAGGTTACGAAACAGACGCTCGAAATGGAAAAACAAATTTTTAAGAAACCTATTGTTCGTTAATAAGCGACCAATAAGATTCGCCACAATTAGGACATTTTGGCAAAGTTTGATTATCAGATTCAATAATCTCAATGTGTGGTTTTGTAGAGTTACACATTGTGCACATATATGTACCTTTCTTTACTTTGTCATATGTACCAAAATATCCTTCTAGTTTTGGCATTAATCCCACAATAGCACCCCCTATCATTTTTGATATGGAAATTATAACACAGAAAGAGGTGATTTGATTCAGTGAATGAATTAAAGATATTTGAAAATTCGGAGTTTGGAGAAATCCGAACGGTAACTATTAACAACGAAGTTTGGTTTGTTGGGAAAGACATAGCAGAAGCACTAGGGTACAGCAATTCACGCAAAGCATTGACTGACCATGTTGATGATGAGGATAAAAACGATGGGGTAACGATTCGTGACGCCATCGGTAGAGAACAGACACCGACAGTAATTAGTGAGTCTGGAATGTACTCACTCGTTTTATCTAGCAAACTTCCAACTGCAAAGAAGTTCAAGCGTTGGGTAACATCCGAAGTTCTTCCGTCAATCCGTAAAAATGGCGGTTACATAGCAGGGCAGGAGAATATGTCAGACGATGAACTGATGGCGAAGGCTCTTATGGTGGCACAGAATAAAATTGCTGAGCGGGATAAGCAGATTGAACGCATGAGACCAAAAGAAATATTTGCCGATGCGGTATCGGCAAGTCATACATCTATTCTTGTCGGAGACATGGCAAAGTTGTTGAAACAGAATGGCGTTAATATTGGTCAGAAGCGATTATTCGAGTGGCTGCGTGAAAACGGTTATCTGATCAAGCGAAAAGGCTCTGATTGGAATATGCCGACGCAAAAGTCGATGGAAATGGGGCTTTTTGATATTAAGGAAAGTACCGTCAACAACCCGGCTGGATCTGTTCGCATCAACCGGACTACAAAAGTGACCGGTAAGGGGCAGCAGTATTTTATCAATAAATTTTTAATCAAACAGGAAAGGAGGGCGGTTATATGTTAATGGATGAAATGACATTAGAAGAGGCGTTGGAGTTACATGCTATTGGATTTGAGATTACTCTGAGAGCAGGACAAGTTGCAGAAATCAAGGAAAGAGAGGATTAGCCATGTTAAATGTGACAAGCGATAAGGGGATTTTTGATATTACCAAAAAGGAAATCACAATTCCATTGTCGGAGTACACGGATTTAATCGCAAAAGAGGCGATGTTGTCTCAAATAAGACATGCAGTCTCTAAGGAATCTGGAGACTACGGAACTATCGGCATTGTCAAAGCAATTTTGCAGATTGATGATCCAGAAGACAAAAAATAGGCCCATAGGTATTGCAGTACCGATGAGCCAAAAACAAAGGACTATAAAAGTCCATCACATACAAGTGCATTGTAGCACGGAAAAGGAGAGATTGCAAAGTGAAGATTTTATTGAAGAAGTTACATATGGAGAACTTCAAGAAAACGAAGGATCAGACGATTGACTTCGGCCATATAACTAAGATCAGCGGGCAGAATGCGGTTGGAAAAAGTACGGTGGAGGATGCGTTTATGTGGTGTCTGTTCAATAAGAACAACTTAGGAGAAGCTAAGTTTCAGGTGCGCCCATTGGATGCCTTTGGAAATCCGATTGATCATGTGGAAATTAAAGTTGCCGTAACGCTAGATGTTGATGGTAGGGAGTACGAATTAACCAAAACGCAGAAACAGAATTGGGTGAAAAAGAGAGGAGCTATGGAAGCAACGCTGCAGGGAAATGACAGCCTTTATGAAATTGATGGTGCTCCAAAGAAAGAAAAGGACTATAAGGCATTTGTGGCAGAGATCATTGATGAAGATCTTTTTCAGTTGCTGACTAATCCGCAGGCTTTTGTAAGCAAGAAATGGAAAGAGCAGCGTGAAGAACTGATGAAGATGATACCGGGTGTAGATAATGATACAGTGATCGCATCCAACCCAGATGTGTTGTCGGAGTTGAATCTGGCGTTGTCGTTACACACTCCGGAAGATCTGCAGGCTAAAGCTAAAAAGGCATTATCAGAGTACAAGAAAAAGCAGACTGAGATTCCGGCAAGAGTTGATGAGGTCAGAAAGTCCATGACAGATATTGATGTGGCAGAATTGGAGTTGCAGCGTAACGGCCTGAAAGAGCAGATTGCTACAGTAGAGAAATCTGAGGCAGATATGACAGCACAATACGAGGCACACCAGAAAGTGACTGATGATCTGATGGATCTCAAATTTGCTCTTTCGGATGTGGAGCGCAAGGCAAATGAGAGGAATGTGACAAAAAAGAATTCATTCATCGATGAATTAGCGCAATATGAAAATGATATCACTTCTTGCAAACGCAGAATGGAAATATGTGATCAGAACATCAGAGATGCCGATGGAACGATTTCGGCTTATGAGAAAAAGCGTGCGGAAATGCACGAAAAGTGGATTGCGGAAAAGGAAAAGGTATACTCTGACACATTGGCATTTGACGAAAAAGAAACGGTTTGTCCATTGTGTGGGCAAAGCTACCCGGCAGATAAAATTGCACAGATCAAGGCAGAATTTGAAGAGAAAAAGGTTGCATTGAAAGCAAATTGGGAAAAGGAACACACCGATGCATTGGAACGCATTGTAGCAGACGGCAATCGTTATAAAGATTTAATTTCCCGAACGCGGGAAAAAATTGTGGATCTGCGCACCAATCAGGAAAAGATCAAAGTCAATTTGCATAGTGCAGAAACAGAACGAGACCGAGTGATAAAACTGCTTAAATCTTTACCAGACAAGGTTGATTGCTCAGCAAATGCAGAGTATCAGAAACTGCAGGAACAGATAACACTAAAGGAAGAGTATTTATCCAAGATGAACAGCGGTGCCGAGATTAGACAGCAGTTGAAAATCAAAAAGAATGGTTTGATGGATGAACTTGCTATCGTGGAAAAGCAGATCGCATCAGCAGATAATTCTGCCAAAGAGGAACGCATCGAAGAGTTAGAGGCAGAAATGCGTGAGATTGCTCAAAGTGTGGCAGATGAAGAAAAAATGCTCTATCTGCTGGAGAAGTTCATGAAAGCCAAAATGATGATCCTGTCAAAAATGGTTAATGAGAAATTTGGCATTGTGAATTGGAAGTTGTTTGACAAGCAGGTCAATGGTGCTGTGGTAGAGTGTTGCGAGTGTATGGTCAATGGTGTCCCGTATTCTGCCCTTAATACTGGGCATCGTATTGTAGCCGGATTGGATATTATCCATGCGTTGTCTGTTATGCATGATGTGACCGCACCAATTTTTGTGGATAATGCCGAGGCCGTGAATGATTATAACATTCCAGAGATGGAGGGGCAGCTTGTATTGCTGCAGGTGACTGATGACAAAGAATTAAAAGTGGAAAGAGAGGACATGCGGAATGATTAAAGTAACTATTGAAGCGGATGGAGAGGAAAAGAAGATTTTAACAGGAGAAATGCTTAATATGGCAGTATTGGGAGAAGATGGTTGTAAAATTGCGATGGTAAGTCAGCCTACAAAACGAGGAATTAGTTCTAATAATTTTATTCAATCATTGCAGAAGTTAGTGCAATGCTCTATTAAGTCTTTTGCACAGGGGGACAAAACAATGGAGTCCATACTTAAAGTGTGCTTTGCAGAAGCGATGATAGAACGTCCTGATGGTATGAAAGACACTAAGGAAGAGGAGCAGGGCAGTAAAAAGGATGTAGAACATCGTGGACTTGATGTTCTGTTCGAAATTTTGAGAAAGGTGGTTGAAGACTGATGGCGGCAGAGATTGTGGAAAAGAAAGAAGCAAAGGTAGCAGTAAAGCATGACACAGAACTTAGCAAAGGGATTTGGGGAAGTTCCGATAACTGGCTAATGGCTGGGCAGATGGCGAAAGCTCTTTCCTGCAGTACGATCGTACCAAAGGATTATCAGGGAAATGAAGCAAATGCATTGGTTGCCATCGACATTGCCAATAGATTACAGACCAGTCCATTGATGGTTATGCAGAACTTGTATGTGATCCAGGGCAGACCGAGCTGGTCGGCGCAGTTCCTTATCGCATCTGTAAATGGAAGTGGCAAGTATGACATGGAATTGCAATATGACGAAAAGAATGACAAAAACGGAAAGCCGTATTCCTGTCAGTGTTGGACGATGAAAGATGGAAGGAAAGTAACTGGTCCGGTCATTGATATGGAAATGGCAAAGGCAGAAGGATGGACTACAAAGAGCATGAGTAAATGGAATACTATGCCGCAGATCATGCTTCGATACAGAGCTGCTTCATTCTTTGCCCGTATGAATTGTCCAGAACTTACACTTGGTTTCTACACACAGGAAGAGGTCATTGACGGAGATTTTAAGGAATATCCGGTGGAAGAGATGCGGCAGAGTGTGGAAGATGAGATAAAGGCAAATGCCAATACAGAGGATTTTGAGGAGGTTGTTCCGAAGCAGGAAGAAGACACTGCTGTAACTGAGACTATAGAGGAAGAAGTTCCGGATTTTATGAAAGGTTAGGATGCTCATATGAAACTGAAGTGTTTGGGTAGCGGTAGCAGCGGAAACGGTTATCTGCTTATTGCTAGCAATGGAGAAACGCTGATCATAGATCCGGGGATACCAATCAAGGAAATTAAGAAAGCCTTGAACTGGAATGTTTCGTGTGTGGTGGGTGCTGTGTGCACTCATCATCATACGGATCATGCGAAATCTGTTAAGGATCTGGAGCAGATGGGAATCCCGGTGCTTAAGCCATATGAGAGCTCAAAAAAGATAAGCGTTGATGGTGCAGGATGGACGATACAATATTTTGAATTGACGGATAAGAATAGAAGATTTATGCACACAAACACCGATGGATCGGAGTGTCCTTGCTATGGATTTCTGATTTCACATCCGGAGATGGGACGATTGCTATATATCACAGATACGGAGTTGATCAAGTGGCGCTTTTATGATGTTCATCAGATATTGGTGGAAGCAAATTATTCCAAAAAGATCATACAAGAAGATGATCCGAACTATGAGCATGTATGCCGGGGACACATGGAGCTAGAAACAACATTGGAGTTTCTAAAGGTAAACAAAAGCATGGATCTTCGGAATGTAGTACTGTTGCATCTGAGCGATGATAATTCCGATGCAGAGTTGTTTGCCGCCAGAGCAAAGGAAGTTGTAGGAATGGCAGATGTTTATGTTGCTGACAGGGGAATGGAAATTGAACTGAATAAAGAGCCGTTTTAGACCGAATGACTATTTTTTTTCGTTTTTATCATATTAAAAACAGCAACATAAAAGAAAGGAGAGAAACTCAATGAACAAAGTAATTTTAATGGGGCGTCTGACCCGTGATCCAGAGATTAGATATGCCAACAATGAGAATAACACATGTATTGCCAACTACACATTGGCAGTAGATCGCAGGTTTAAGCATCAGGGAGATGAACAGACTGCAGACTTTATCAACTGTGTTGTATTTGGCAGAGGAGCAGAGTTTGCAGAAAATTATCTGCATCAGGGAACTAAGATCATAGCAGAAGGTCGTATTCAGACCGGAAGTTATACCAACAGGGACGGGCAGAAGGTATATACAACCGATGTCATAGTGGAAGCGCAGGAGTTTGCGGAGAGTAAGGCAGCGTCTGCGCAGAATGGTAATCAAAATGCGTCTGCGCCAACAAGACCAAATGTGGCACAGAATGATAGCGATGGATTTATGAACATTCCAGATGCCATTGAAGAGGAGTTGCCATTTGCAACCAATTAATGACCGAAATGTCATAAAACTAGGAATCGAATCAGAGCGCTTTGAGATAGTAACAGTTGACACAGCATATGACAAGAAAGGAAAGAGAATATGGAAATCAGTTTACAAGAGTTAGCTGGCGGTGCTTTACAGGAGAAAGTAAATCAGGCGTTTGAAAAGGTTATGCAAAATATGCAGGATCCAAACACGCCGTGGAAAAACAAAAGAAAAATCACCGTTGGGATAACATTTGCACAGAATGAGGATCGCACTGACTGCACCTGTGATATTTCGGTGGATACAAAACTTGCAGCGGTTAAGCCGGTGAGCACCAAATTTTGTACGCAGAAAGATTTGGCAACTGGTGAGATTTATGCCCAGGAATATGGACCGGGAATCAGAGGACAGATATCTTTCGAAGATGTGGATCAAAACATGGTAGAGATTAATGGAAACATGGTTGATACAGAAACGGGAGAAATCAAAGAAGACGGTGTAATTGATCTTAGAGGAGCAAAGCAGGCATAAAGAAAGAAGGTAGGTAAAAATGATTAAAGAAGCATTACAATATGTCGTTGGTTTAAGCGAACCAACAATCAATGAGATTGATGGAAGACAGTATTCGGATAAGCCGTTAGTTCGCATCGACTATATCCCAAAGGCTAAAGCGATTAAGATGGCTACTCTTAGAAGTTTGGTCGATTATATTAAGTCACAAGCTGACACAATGAGTGACAAGATGATAGTTCATGTAGTGAGTCCAACACAGGTGAATTTATTTTCGAATTTGGATTGTGATCGTAATCGTGAATATATGGTAGAGGTTCATGCGGAACTTCCAGAGTTTCCATTTGATCATTTTATTGGTCACGAAACTTTTCTGATTGGCGTGCAATCGAAGTTTGTTCCTAACACAGATTCAGATTTACTATTGAAATTTGCCGGAACAGTAGAAAGTGGAACGATTACAGATTACGGCGATGATGGTATTTCACAGAAAGCAACAGTAAAAACAGGAGTTGCGTCAAAGGCAGATGCTGTTATCCCGAGCCCGGTCAGGTTGAAACCATATCGTACATTTACCGAAGTGGATCAGCCAGAAAGCGATTTTGTATTTCGCATGAAGGAAGACAAATATGATGGAGTACAGTGTGCGTTATTCGAAGCAGATGGTGGAGCATGGAAATTGCATGCAATGGAATCCATTCAAGAATATCTTGAGGAGCAGTTAAAGGGTGTCGATGGTTTCACAATCATTTCGTAGGCTTACATTGTTCACAGAAAAAGGGGCAGGCTTCTGCCTGCTCCGGTATGATGAAAGGAGAAGCAATGATCATATTGGAAGATATGGGGCAGAAAGAGGAAAAACACACAGTTAAAAATCAATGGTTTTATGAGAACGGTATTGATGTGGTGCGTGTACCGCTGCCGGTGGGAGATTATGTTATAGCAAATGACAAGGCTATAAATGTGTTGGAGCGCAAAGAACAACGCAATATTAAGCCAAAAAAAATGGACTTCTTGGGTACATATTCTACGGCTGTGGACACGAAAGAGAACATAGGTGAGATTGTTAATAACATATGCGGCAAGTCGCATGATCGATTTCGTGATGAATGTATTTTGGCTCAAAATAACGATGTGCAGCTATATATATTAGTAGAAAACGAAGATGGAGTAGCTTGTATTGGAGATTTGTACCGTTGGCAGAATCCGAGATTGTACAGATACAATAAAATTAAATATATGCATGGTCTTGGAAAATGGCAGCACATTAAATTGCCAAAGAGACCTCCGACAAAGGGAGAGACACTCGCAAAGGCGATGCTTACAATGGAACAAGAATATGGTGTGCATTTTCTTTTTTGCCATCCAAATGAGGCAGGAGCAAAGGTAGTTGAATTGTTGGAGGGTGGTTGTGATGATGACAGAAGAACAAAAGCTGTTGGTTGAAAATAACCATAATCTGATTTATTTTATGATCCACAAAATGAATGAATCAGTAGAAGAATATTATGATCTGGCTGCGATTGCACTTTGCAAGGCTGCTATAAGTTATCAATCAGATAACGGATCTTTCTCAAATTATGCCTGCAGATGCATCAGAAACGAAATTCTATTGGATCACAGGGCAAGAATGATGCCCAAGCGTTGGATGAATGAATATTTGATCAGTTATGATGCCCCGTCGGTTGTCCAAAATGAAGATGGGGAAGAGAGCATTCTTCTTGATCAGCTTAAGTCTTTTGAATCTGTGGAAAACGAGGCGTTAAGCAGAATTATGTATTTGGAAGTCGTGGCAGAATTAGGGAAGACAGACAGCAAGGTACTGAAATTTTTTGAAATGGGTCTTAAGCAACGGGAAATCGCTGAAATAATGGGAGTGACTCAGGCAAATGTTTCCAGAGTGAAAAGACGTGTGGAAAAGATGTTATGTTGTGATTGATTGGAGGGACTTTATGGCAAAGCAGCAGTTGATAAACCGGGCAAAATATAAAGATATTAAAAGATATGATCATAATCAGATGGAGCGGTTCGCGCGATCACTGTATGAGAGTGGTTTCAAGGATGGAGCAGTACAGGCAACGGCAACGGAAAAATCCAATACGAGACAGATGGATTTTAATATGTTAAATGAGAGACTTCTTACCATTAAGGGGATAGGAATTGTCAAGGCGGAACAGATTGTAAAGGTCGTGAAAGGGGCGCTGGAAAGTGAGTAGCCGAAGAGCGGCAATGCGCCGTGAAAGAAAGCAGCGAGCAAAAATTGGGAAGAATAAGTCGTCCACTGGCGTAATGCTAAGAGCTGCGGAGCAGGGCAAATTGGACGGTAGAACCATTGCCTTCTGCGTAGCAGCTAATTTGTTGTATGATTTGCACGGATTCCGCAGGCGGCGAATATACAACTTTTTGGAAAAGTGCAATAAGGAAGCCGCAAGATTTGATGATTCTGGATTGCAATTTGTTCTAAAAGTATATGCAGATAGAATTGTTGAAAAATTTAATGATCTGCTTTTGATGGAACAACCTGCGGATGTGGTGGAGCATATCTATTGCAATCAAAGAGATGATTTTTTCATTTCATCGCTGGCACTAATGTTTACTGTCCTAAACGGGGAATATGGCATGGCGTTTAATCAGAAGAAAACAGGAAGGTTGGATGTCATGCTGGAGTACTGTGCAAATGAATACTTGAAATTGCAACTGGATCCGGATGGGCATGATGTGGCATGGTATGTGCGACAGACGAGGGAAAAAACAGGGATTATTATTTGAAAATAAGAAAGGAGTCGGAACTCTGGCCAGAGTAAAGATGCATCGGTTCCTTTCGAAAAGAGATATGATTAATGGAGAATTAATAGTTGATAATTTTGCCGGTGGAGGTGGAGCCAGCACTGGCATAGAGTTGGCAACCGGAAAGAGTGTTGATATAGCTATCAACCATGATCCGGAAGCTATTCGGATGCATAAAGCAAACCATCCAAATACAAAACACTACTGTGAGGATGTATGGCAGGTAGATCCGATAAAGGCGTGCAAAGGGCATCCGGTTGGACTTGCTTGGTTCTCGCCAGACTGTAAACATTTTAGCAAGGCAAAAGGCGGAAAGCCAAAGGATAAATTTATCCGCGGTCTTGCTTGGGTAGCCTGCAGATGGGCGGGACTTGTCCGACCAAGGGTGATTATGCTGGAGAACGTCGAGGAATTTAAGACGTGGGGACCACTAAACAGAGGACATCATCCGATTAAAGCGAAGCAAGGGAAAACTTTTGGAAAGTTTGTGCAGCAGCTTCAGAATTTGGGGTATGAGGTACAATTTCGGGAGCTTGTGGCAGCAGATTATGGCGCACCAACAATGCGCAAGAGATTCTTTATGATTGCCCGGTGTGACGGATATCCAATTATATGGCCGGAGCCGACTCATGCACCCAGAGACAGCGAAGAGGTAAAAGCTGGTCTGTTAAAGCCATATGTCGGGGCATATACGCAGATTGATTTCAGTCGTCCGTGTCCATCTATATTTGACACAGCGCAGGAAATTAAGGAAAAGTATGGAATCCGTGCTGTGCGGCCGCTGGCACCCAAAACGATGGAGCGGATTGCAAGGGGATTGAAAAAGTTTGTTCTGGATAACCCAGAGCCGTTCATCATCCAGTGTAATCACGGTGGAAAGCGTAAACCGAATGATATTCGGGTGCCGATGCCTACCATTACAGGGAAGCATGGTTATGGAATTGTGGAGCCATATATGGTACAGATCGGACAAACTTGTTTTGCAAAAGACAGAAGCAAGGATGTGCGAGAACCACTTACAACGATCGTGAGCAAGAATGAGCATTGTCTTATCAGTCCAACACTGATCCAGTATCATTCGGAGACCGCAAAGGGAGAAGTAAGAGGGCAGAACATAGAGGACCCGATCATGACGGTAGACGGATCAAATAGATATGGACTGGTTACTTCGTTTCTGCATAAATATTATGACGGTGGATATAAAGGAGCCGGGGAAAGTGTTGAAAATCCGTTGCCGACGGTCACGGCATGGGATCATAACAGCGTAGTAACAGCAAATTTAATCCAGATGAATAATCACTGTGATGGAAGAGATATTATTGATCCGCTTCCAACGATTACTGCAGGAGATGGACATTTTGGAGAGGTCAGAGCATTCCTGATTAAATATTATGGGAATGGATCTGCTGAGGATGTCACAGAGCCGCTTGATACAATAACTTCAAGGGGTCGCTTTGGGCTTGTGACAATACAAGGAGTGGACTATCAGATTGTTGATATCGGACTTCGGATGCTGGAACCACGAGAGCTGTATGGGTGTCAGGGATTTCCAGAGGATTATATTATCGACCACGACTTTGAGGGACGCACCTACCCACGAAGCGAGCAGGTGCGAAGATGTGGCAATTCAGTTTGTCCTCCACTACCGGCTGCAATGGTACGCTCCAATCTTCCGGAGCTATGTGTGGCGGAGAGGATGCCGAATATCACTAAAAATAATATTGCTATGGAGAAAAATGGACAGTTAGCATTTGCGTAACAGAAAGGAGCAGGAAATGAGAGTATTGCCTATTTTATTTAATATTGAAATGGTAAAAGCCATTTTGAACGGAAAGAAGACATGTACAAGGCGAATCGTGAAAGGATACATCCCAACTGATGCGGAATTTGGATACACAGCATTTACGCCAAAGGATTCCATATCGTGCCGCGGTATTTTTGAAGCTGACCATCAGGAATATGGCGAGAAATTTTTCAAACTACCGTATCAAAGAGGGGACATATTGTATGTTCGGGAAACATGGGGTAAAGGATATGAAGAAGGGACATATATTTATAAAGCAGATGATAAACTCGCAGATCTTCCGACTTTTAAGGATTCAACAAAGTTGATATATCGTCCATCCATCCACATGCCGAAAGAAGCTGCACGTATTTGGTTGAAGGTAACAAATGTGAGAGTGAAGCGGTTGCAGGAGATTACGGAAGCCGAAGCAATACTTGAAGGAGCGATAGATAATAGAGCATTCATCCATTCTCCAGATAATGAGTATGATCACATACATACCGCAAGAGAACATTTTATTGATATATGGAACTCCACAATTAAGAAATCAGACCTTGATAAATACGGATGGTTAGCAAACCCGTTTGTATGGGTTATAAAATTTGAACGGTGGAAAAAGCCGGGAAAGGAGTAGATACAATAATGATAATTAAAATTAAAGATAATATTGACCTTGAAGAGCTTAGAAAATTCGGATTCAAAAAAGGAATTGAGTGGGCAGAAGCAGGTGAAAGATGTTTAAAGGGAATTGGATATAAGTATCAGCATGAGTGGTGGCATAAATTTTTAATGGATGAAGAGGATGAAACAAAGATTGCATACATTTCTAAAGAATACGATATTCCGAGTGTGCAGATTTCTATTGGAACGGAGAAGAGAGATATATACATTGAGGTTGCAGTAGAAGGAACTTACAACATTGGAGGCAGTGATCTTGATGTTGTGACAGAAACAATAATGCGATTAACAGAAGCTGGATTTTTGGAAATTAAAGATTAAGAGGTGTATTGGTGTTAGCAGCTGTGCTGAGACCGGCGTATTCGACAGCAATAAAGGTAGAGGAGAATGACAATGGCAGAAAAAAGAATGTTTTCCCGTGAACTGGTGGAAAGTGATCAGTTCTTGGAACTTCCGTTATCCGCACAGGGGCTTTATATGCATATTTGCATGGAGGCGGATGATGATGGCTTTGTGAATAATGCAAACAGGATCCGGAAGGTCGTTGAAGCTTCGCAGGAGGATTATAGGACATTATTTGACAGAGGTTACCTACTACAGATGGCCAATGGCTTGGTGGTTGTGGCACATTGGAAAATATGTAATAGCATTCGAAAAGATCGGTATAAGCCTACTGTACATCAGAGCGAATACAGAAAATTAAAGGTTTGCGACAATGTATATACGTTAAGTTCCGAAAGTGGGAAGTCGGTAGAATCGGTGGATGGCATCTCACAGGTTAAGATTGTGGAGAAATTTGATGAATTTTGGAAGGCATACCCAAGGAAAGAGCATAAGGCAATGGCAGAGCAGGAATATGCCAAATTGATAGTGCAGGGAATTAAAGAGGAAATGTTGATTGCATCGGCCAAGGCATATGCTAGAGCAAAGGATGGACAAGATCCTAAATATTTGAACTGCCCGGATTCGTGGCTGCAGAAATGCATTTATTCGGATTATGAAGTGAAAGAGGAAAAGCCAAAAGGACCGCAACAACCGGAAGAAGAACCGGGAATAGATATGTGGAACGGAGAGGATGAACCGAAAAATGGGGAAACTGTATGAATTTAAGGAAGAGGATGCCTATTCTTTCGCTAGACATGTACATATTCAGGCTAAGGCAAGAGGGCGTGAACTTCAATTTTTTCATTGTCCATACTGTAGAGGCGGCAAAGGTGGCAAGGACAAGGGAACCTTTTCTATCAATTTACAAACTGGACAGTTTAAGTGTCTCAGATCAAGCTGCAGTATTTCCGGCAATATGATCACCTTGGCAAGGGACTTTGATTTTTCATTGGGAATAGAGGTTGATGAATACTATCAGCCTAGAAAACAGTACAGGCGTTTGAAGACGCCTATCAAGCCTATAGAGCCACTACCTGAATCTGTTGAGTATTTGGAGGGTAGAGGGATTTCGGAGGCAGTAGCAAGACAATATGAGATTACAGTGCATGCAAAGCGGGATGATGTCTTGGTGTTTCCGTTTTTTGATGAAAATGGAAAGCTACAATATGTCAAATATCGAGACACGACCTTTTTCAAGGGAAAAACCTATATAGATAGGGATGGACAGCAGAAGGCAGCTGCAAAGGAATGGATGGAAAAAGGTTGCAAGCCGATTTTATTTGGCATGAAACAATGCGGGAAGGATCGCAAGCGGTTGGTGATCTGCGAGGGACAGATGGACAGCCTTTCGGTGGCAGAGGCAGGAATTGGATGTGCAGTAAGTGTACCGGGCGGAATGAATAACTTCCGTTGGATCCCTTATTGTTGGAATTGGGTGTGCGAATTTGAGGAAATTGTGGTTTTTGGCGATTATGAGCGTGATCATATGACATTGCTTGAAGACATCCGTAAGCGATTCCCGAACAAGATCCGCTATGTGCAAGAGGAAGATTATAGGGGATGCAAAGATGCAAATGAAATCTTGCAAAAGTATGGAAAGGATGCTGTAAAGACTGCAGTTGAAAATGCTATTGAACAGCCGGTGAAACAGGTGGTCGAGCTTGCAGATGTTAAACGGCGCGACTTAAAGGATATACCAAAGTTCAAGACAGGATTTCGACAACTTGATTCATTTCTTGGCGGGTATTTTTACGGTGGGCAGCTTATAATTCTCACTGGAAAGCGCGGACAAGGAAAATCCACAGTAGCAAATGAGTTTTGCGTGTCTGCACTGCAGCAGGGTAAGAGTATATTTGCCTATTCCGGAGAGCTACCGGACTGGCAATATAAAAGCTGGATTGATTTTCAAATTGCCGGTCCGCAGAATATTGTGGAAAATACACTACCGGATGGTTCTGTAAAGCGTTTTATCACAAATAGCAATCAGGATCAGATTGAAAATTGGTACCGGGGTAAATTTTACTTATATAGCAATAATGATGTTGAAGATGATGAGCTTGTGGATCTAGTAACGACAATAGAACATTCCGTGATGCAGTATGGCATTGAGTTGGTCATTGTGGACAACCTTATGACGGCGTTAGATGTGGATATGGCTGCAGATGAATATCGCTGTCAAAGCAAGTTCGTAAAAAAGTTGAGTCGGTTAGCGAAGCGGTTGGATGTTGTGGTGATTTTAGTCGCACATCCACGAAAAAACAGCTTTACAAGCGATGAAAACGATGCGGTGAGCGGTTCGGCTGATATAACCAATGCAGCGGATATAGTGATGACATTCAAACGAGATGAAGATACACCGGATCACAATTATTTGTCTCTGAGCAAAAACCGCTGGTTTGGAAATTTGACAAAGAAAGATGGCATTGATCTCTGGTATGATCAAAGATCACGGCGAATCATAGACAGATCAAAGAAAGATTTTTTCTACGAGACTGGTTGGAAGGTCGAACCGGAGCAACAGAATTTTGATGGATTTTTCAATATGCCAGACAATATGGAAAATCCATTTGAGAAATGAGGGAATGCGAATGGCAAAGAAAATAGAAGGAGAAAAGGAATTTTTTGGAGAATGGTATATTTTACTGCAAAAATATGGATTTCCTCCGGATATTCACAACGAATCCAAAGAGGCAGTTCATTTTTGGAATTGTCTGTGTGATGATGTGAGGAATTTGAATAATAAATACAGGACGCATCAATTACAACCGTTTTTTAGGGAATTGTGCCTTGACCTGATCGGTGAGGTGCGGCGCAGAAGCAAAGCAATAACAAAGGAAAGGATGGGCTGATTAAAATGGATAAAGAAAGATTAGAAATCCCTGTATGGGAAAAAATGAACCTGACAGTGGAAGAGGCTGCTGCATATAGCAATATTGGTATTAGAACATTGCAGGATAAATTGAGAGAGCCAGGATGTCCGTTCGTTATAAAAATAGGAAATAGGAAACTGGTTAAAAGAAAAGCGTTTGAAAAATACATAGAACAGAATATTAGACTGTAATTGTATCATAGGCAGGATCATGTTATTATAGAAATACATAAAAGATTCTGCCTATTGCATTGTTGAAAGGATGATTGCTATGGGCAAAGATTTAAAAGGAAAAGAGCTTGGAAAGGGGATACGACAAAGGAAAGACGGAACATACGAGGCAAGATTTGTAAACAGATTTGGAACCAGAAAATATGTTTATTCTTCTACAGAAAAGGGGATAAAACAAAAATTTGATGATGCATTATTTGAAGATCGTTCCAAGAAAAATGTTGTAGATGATAGCCTGACGCTTGATGATTGGCATAAAACATGGATGGAAGTCTATAAGGAAGGTGATATCAGAGAAAATACAAAGAGACAATATGAACATATATATAATGCTCATATTTCACCATATCTTGGTAAAATGAGATTATCTGATATAACAACATTGCAAATAAAATCCCTAATAAGAATACTGGCAAAAGATGGATATCAATTTGAGACACAGAATAAAGTAAGAATTTTGATCTGTGATATGTATAATAAGGCGATCCTCGATGAGATGGCAATCAGGAATCCGGCAAAAGGGATTAAGGTTGTTAGAGATGAAGAAATTGAGAGGAGGGTATTATCAAAAGAGGAACAAAAAATGTTTTTCGAAACAGCCGCTGGTACATTTTATAATAATCTGTTCTGTGTAGCTGTCATGACTGGATTACGACCGGGGGAATTATTTGCATTGACTGAGAAAGATCTTGATTTTGAAAATATGCTCATTACTGTTGATGAAACTTTAGTGTATCAAAAATTTGATGAGGATGATAAGAAAAAGTTCCATTTGGGACCACCTAAGACGTTGGAAAGTGTTAGAAAGGTACCTATGACAGAGGAATGTGCGCAGTATTTGAAAAGACAGATTATAATGTCAAAATCAGTTAAAGCGAAAGCAAAAATACGGGTGAAAAATTTTGTTGAAAGTGATTATATATTTATTACTACTCATGGAAATCCTATGAATTCACAGAATTTCTGTGATGCAATAAAACGAGTAGTTAATGAAATTAATATGCAGCGGCCAATGTTAGAGGAGATGGAAAAGTTTAGTGGTCATACATTCAGACATACATTTGCGACAAGATGTATTGAATCAGGAATCCAACCAAAGACATTGCAAAAGTATCTTGGACATGCTACACTTCAAATGACTATGGATTTATATGTTCATGTTACAGAAGACTTCAAAAGGGAGGAAATTAAAAAGTTAAATATGCCGATGTTTGATGGGGTACAAGAGTGGTAGAAGTTGCATGGTGCGTGGTAGTATGCGGAATAAAGAGTAGTATTTAAGGTACTTGCGAGAATATCCACCTATTATACAGATATTCTTACTACGTATACCAAAATACGCCTTATGAGTGGTCATAAATGTGAGTGCGTAGCCCAGTCATGGATTATTTGAAATTATGTGAGCAATTATTATGAAAAATGAAAACAAACTAAAATACGAAAAATATATTATGAATATATCCATGATCGGAAGCGTTCTATTTATGATCGCAGAAGGTGTCATGGCATTTTGGACGAGATCACATTCTATTTTGATGGACTGTATCTTTGATTTGACAGATCTGATCATGATCGGTCCGTTTTTATTACTGGTGCCGTTGCTGTATAAGCCGGTAACAGAGCGCAGGCCATACGGTTTTGCCCAGGTGGAGTCATTGTTTGTCGTTATTAAGTACAGTGTGCTATTGGCGATCACGGTCCGACTGGTTTGGGATAACTTTTATGCGATATTGCATGGTGGTCGTGAAGTGGACGGCGGTAAGATTGCAGTGTTTGAGCTGATTGTTTGTGCATGTTGTCTGATCGTTTATATGTTACTGCATTATTTTAGCAGACGTTATGCATCTATGACGATACAGGCAGAGATTTACATATGGAAGCTGGATGTGATCTCCAGTTTGGGTGTTTCTCTTGCATTTTTTGTAGAACAGTTCTTGCAAAAGACAACATGGAATCATCTGGCAGCTTATATTGATCCGATCGTTGCCATTATCATGTCGTGTTTGCTTTTAGTAGAGCCGGTCAAAATGATCATACACAATGTAAAAAGTCTGATATTGTTTGCACCGGATCAGGAAATCATGGATTCTATCCGGCAGATTGCAGAACATCACATGGATAAGATTCATTATGACATTGAATTTTTGGATGTGATACAGACAGGACGTAAAACTTGGGTTGAGATCTATCTGACCAGTCATAATCGCATTATCAATACCAAGATATTATTGCAGTTACGTAATGATATTCGTGCGGAGCTGCAGCAAGTATTTGACCAGGTATACGTGGAATTGATCCCAAGTTTGCCAGACGAATAGACTTGCGCAGAAACTAAAACTTCCCATACCGGAAGCTACTGCAAGAACCACATATTGCTTATTATGTCAAAGCATGCTAAGTGTTTTGCAGCCACAATAT
>OGFY01001197.1_pt1 | contig 20499 bp, 19 predicted proteins | sample 1570951 | NCBI WGS metagenome assembly OGFY01 (sample SAMEA2581942, study PRJEB24529) | metagenome | biome: Human gut stool | place: China | collected 2011
AGATTCTCCAATGGACTACAACCGGAGAAAAGGGACAGACTTATGAAGAAGCGTCACGCCTCTATTATGCTGTCATCAATCAGTGGAACAACTACTTATATCATGTACTCGCCAACATTGGTGGTATTTATATCGAAAATACAACTGTGGGAGATGGCGTCAAGACCTATACATTCGTAGAAAAAGAGAAGCAACAGGCCGCACTTAAGTTCCTGTTGAATGAGGTATTGACCTATCCTAAATGGTTGTTTGACACGGAAGTAGGACAGTACACCTATCTCCTGCGTAATACTCCGGTGGGAAAACAGGAGAACGCTCCTACTCAGATTCTCAAAAATGCACAGGCTTACATTCTTTGGGATTTACTGGGCAACAATCGCTTGATGCGTATGATTGAAAATGAATCCGTCAATGGGAAAAAGGCCTTTACGGTAGTAGAACTGATGGATGGACTTCATAAAAATATTTTTGGAGTTACCGAACGGGGAGATGTCCCCAATGTCATGGAACGTTCTTTACAAAAGAATTTCCTTGATGCATTGCTGACAGCCGCAGCAGAACCCGAAGCAGTAAAAATCAACAAAAAGATTGCCGATGAGCACTTTTTGCTTGACCATGCCACTCCGTTCTGTAGCTGTTATACAGCTGAACAACGGGCACTTCGCCAAGAAGACCGCATGGGAGCTCCACGTGTGCTCAACTTCTACGGTAGCCAACTTAACCGCATCTCAGATGCAATCTCAGTAAAGCGCGGTGAGTTGTTACGTATCAAGAAGCTGTTGCAGAATCGTCTCGGAACTTCCGATACGGCTACACGCTACCATTATGAAGATATGATTTTACGAATTAACACAGCTCTAGGAGTCAAATAAAACAAATCAATCACTAAACATTTACAATTAATGAGAAAAAGACATCTTTGTATTTTGATATGCCTTTTCGCCAACGCATTGTTTTTTGCCAATGCCGCGAATCGCACTATCACCGGAGTCGTGATCTCCGGTGAAGATAATGAGCCACTCATCGGCGCCTCAGTTTACGTATCAGCCGATGAACTGAAAAAAGCCGGAGTATCACAAACATCTCTAGGTACGATTACAGATATAGACGGAAAGTTTTCCTTGTCTGTCCCGGAAAAAGTAACTCGGATTCATTGTAGCTACATCGGTTTTGAAGAACAAAGTGTACCATTACAGTCCGGAAAAGAAAATTACCGTATTGTACTTCAAGCCTCATCACATACATTAGGGGACGTAGTAGTAACCGGTTATCAAGAGTTGGAACGCCGCAAACTGACCGCCTCCATTGCCAAAATAGATGTTACAGATGCAATGGTAGGTGCCGCAAAAAGTATCGACCAGGCATTAGCCGGACAAATAGCCGGTGTATCCGTTACGACAACCTCCGGTGCTCCGGGTGCCCCTGCACGTATCCGTATTCGTGGTACAGCGTCGCTAAACGGAACGCAAGACCCACTGTGGGTGTTGGACGGAATTCCATTGGAAGGGACGGATATTCCGGACTTAGACAGTGATACGGATAATGATATTGTAAATATGAAGCAATCTACCATCGCCGGAATCAGCCCCAATGACATTGAAAGTATCACAATCTTGAAAGACGCCGCCGCAACAGCGATTTATGGCGCACGTGCGGCAAATGGTGTAATTGTTGTTACTACCAAAAGGGGACGAATGGGTAAACCGGTTATCAACTTCAATACAAGATTGACTTACACTCCCAATTTAAATACTTCGCGCCTAAATCTGCTGAATTCAGAGCAGAAAATCAATTTGGAGTTGGAATTGATGAAAGACACATACGAAGTATGGGGAGATACATATCCTTCTTTCTATGCGAAAGGTGCTGTCGCTTCTATCTTAAAGAAATATGACCTAACGGATGCATACAGAAAAGATGGATGGGACGGCTTAACTCCCGAAGCGCAAGCTGCAATCAATCAATTGAAAACAATTAATACAGACTGGAATGATATACTTTTTAAAGACGCGTTTACGCAAGAGTACAATTTCAGTATATCCGGTGGAGGAGAAAAAGTGACTTACTACAACTCTCTTGGTTATTCCAAAGAAAACGGTAATGTACCGGGAGTAAGCATGAGCCGTTTTAACCTGACAAGTAAAACCTCATATCAGGTAAACCGTATGTTAAAATTAGGCGTGTCACTTTTTGCCAACCGTCGAAAGAATACAGATTTCGTAGCGGATAAATATGGTTACGCAAACCCTATCTATTATTCACGAACAGCTAATCCCTACCTCAACCCTTACGATGCTCAAGGCAATTATGTTTATGATTATGACATCTCCAATAAAGAGGTATCCGATCCCAAAAGAGGATTCAACATATTTGAAGAGAGAGACAACACTGATAAAGAAACCGTAACAACAGCTATCAATGCCATTTTCAATACAGATTTGCGCATCAACGACCAATGGAAACTGACTTCTCAAGTCGGTCTTCAATGGGATCAGGTCGAATTGGAAGAGTATACCGGTGAAAACACATTTACCATGCGTGACATACGTGAAGATAGTAAATATGACGGTGGCAAAAAATACCGTATTCCCGAAGGAGGCAGACATAAGGTATCCAATTCCACGACATCACAAATCACATGGAAATTACAGGGAGAATGGAATCAGAGCTTTGCCGATATACATGAAGTACAAATAATGGCTGGTTCTGAAATACGCAAAAACTGGTATGAATCTTTGACTTCCAATGCATACGGATATAATCCTAAAACACTCACTACCAAACCAATCACAATTCGAGATGATGATGACGCCAAGAAATATCCCCTGCATACAAAGATTTATACGGAAAATGCTTTTGCCTCATTCTACGCTAACGGTTCATATACCCTTATGGGACGTTACACTTTGGGAGCAAGTGTCCGTATGGATGGTTCCGACCTATTTGGAGTAGATAAAAAATACAGATTTCTTCCGATCTACTCCGCGAGTGGCTTATGGCGGCTTTCCAACGAACCTTTCCTTAAACCGGCTACAAGCTGGATAGATAACCTGGCATTACGCCTTTCTTACGGTTTGCAGGGAAACATCGATAAAAACACATCTCCATTTCTTATCGGTAAATATGGTGAACAGACACTTCTTCCTGAAAATACAGAAACCAGCATTAGCATATCAAGTGCTCCCAATGACAAATTACGATGGGAAAAAACAGCGTCTTACAATGTAGGAATTGATTTTTCTGTTCTTCAATCAGCCATTAACCTAAGTATAGACTACTACCATAGAAAAGGGACCGATCTTATCGGTGTTAAAAACCTACCATTGGAGAATGGATTCAACAGTATGACTATCAACTGGGCAAGTATGAAAAACCAAGGAGTGGAAATTAATCTGCAAACGCGTAACATAACCACCCCGCATTTTTCCTGGTATACAACATTCAATTTTGCCTATAACAGTAATAAAGTTTTAAAGGAACTAACTCCTTCCAATTCCAAGACACCCGGACGAGAAGGATATCCGGTAGGAGCAATTTTTGCTATAAAAAGCAAAGTAGATCCGGAAACCGGACGTATCTTCATCTATCCTAAAGGAAGTGACGAAGCTATCAGCGTTGAAAAGTTATTCGATGCCAAAGATGATTCCGGCTTTGGGCTTTACACATATAACAAAGACGCTGATTTACAACGGAACTTATATGAATATGCAGGAACAAGCGATGCACCTTACACAGGTGGATTCATCAATACTTTAAATTATCATAACTGGGAGTTTAGTTTAAACTTCGCCTATAACATAGGAGCACACGTACGTACCAGCCCGTCATACAATATTACAGACTTAGATCCGGGACACAATACTAACCAAGATATACTCAACCGTTGGACTCCAGAAAACCATAACGGGAGCTTTCCTGCTCTATTAGGAAGACACAATTATGCGGCTGACTATAGTTTCTTCCAGAATGAAATAGCAGTCTACAAGAATCTTGATATGTGGGTGAAACGGCTTAGTTATGTACGATTGCAAAATGTACGATTAGCATACACTTTACCACAAGAATGGTTACGGAAATTTGGAATTAACGGAACAACTGTCGCCGTAGAAGGTCGTAACTTATTCGTTTTCGGTTCCAGCTACAAAAACTACATGGATCCGGAATCGATGAGCAATCTTTATTCTACACCTGTACAAAAATCGGTAACCTTCAATCTCAGTCTTAACTTTTAAAGTACAACGAATATGAAGCATTTTAAAAAATTATATACGTTTTTCATGTTTGCAGGAGGGCTCCTTACAACCTCGTGTAGTAATTTCCTAGACATACAACCTACGGGAAAAGTCATACCAAATACATTGGAGGAATACAGGGCACTTATGACTGAAGCATACGCAAATTCACTGACAGATAGAAGTGTATGTGACATGCAAACAAGCGATATTACAGTTTCGGATGAATCACAAGCGCAAAGTGACTTCGGAAATATAGAGAAGTGGTCTTCCAATAACGCTACCGGTTATGAATTTAAATGGGGACCGTATTATGAGAATATTTATTATGCTAATGCCATTATAGACAAACAGGATGAAATGACAGAAGGCAGCCAAGAAGAAATAGACCAACTTGTGGGAGAAGCATATTTCATGAGAGGCTATATGCATTTTTTACTCGTAAACCTTTACGGACAACCTTATACCAAAGAGGGAGCACCGGAGACAAAAGCCATACCGCTGAAACTAAATCTCGACTTAGAGGGGTTCCCTACCCGTAACAAAGTCGGGGAAGTTTACACTTCCATCCTTTCGGATATCCAAGAAGCGCATAGGCTCATCAGTCAAAAGGAATGGGAAACAGGTTACAATTACCGTTTCAGTACGCTGGCAACATACGCTTTCGAATCACGCGTAAATCTATATATGGGTAACTGGCAAACTGCTTACGATGCTGCGGAACGTGTATTGGCGGAGAAAGCAACACTTGAAGACTATAACAACCCTGAGGAAACTTTTCAACTTCCGAACCAATATAAGTCTGTAGAATCTATTACTGCATACGAGAACGTTTATAGTAATACTACAATGGAAGCCTCACAAGCTACTCCTGCATTTTTCCAAATGTTTCAAGAAGGTGATCTTCGATCTACAAAATATTTTGATGCAATAAACGAAGCGGGTAATTATCCCATTATTAAAACAGACAATACATCTTCATTCAAGTGCAGTTTCCGTGTTGGTGAACTTTACTTGAATTCTGCAGAAGCAGCTGCCCGTCTAAACCATCTGCCAGAGGCTCGTAACCGCTTACTGCAATTGATGAAAAAAAGATATAGTCCGGAAGGATACCTGTTAAAGGAGAATGAAATAAACAGTATGAACCAAGAAAGTCTAATTTCTGAAATATTGGATGAACGTGCCCGCGAATTAGCCTTTGAAGGTCATCGTTGGTTTGATTTACGTCGCACCACCCGACCGAGAATAGAAAAGACTCTATTGGGTGGACAAACTGTCATTCTGGAACAGAATGACGAACGCTATACCTTACGCATTCCTCAAAGTGCTATTGAAGCTAATCCGAATCTCTCCAATTAGAGTTGTTCTGATATTCACTATAAACTCCCTTTGCAAACTCATCAGCAAAGGGAGTTTTTTCATTGTATCATATTTATTCTGTTATTTCAAATTATTATTGAAGAACTGTTCTATCTTATCGAATGGGATTACTTGCAGATTATCGTACAAATCTACATGATTGGCTCCGGGAATAATCAATAATCCCTTATTGTCACCTTTCAGTTTCTTGAACGCATCCTCACTAAAGTAACGGGAATGAGCCTTTTCTCCATGAATCATCAGCACTGCACTACGTATCTCGTCGCTATAGGACAGAATAGGCATATTGATAAACGAAAGCGAAGAAGTCTTATTCCAACCATCATTAGAATTGAGTGAACGTTTGTGGTAACCGCGTTCGGTCTTGTAATAGTCGTAATATTCTTTCACAAATTGTGGAGCATCATCCGGCAATGGATCAATCACCCCTCCGGCAAGTGTATAAGAACCATTGCGGTAGTCTTCGGTTCTCTGAGCATTGAGTCGCTTGCGTAATTCATAACGGGCGTCGGCATCCATTATATCATTGTAACCATTAGCGTTCACACGGCTCATGTCATACATCGTAACCGTTACTGTTGCTTTGATTCGAGTATCGATAGCCGCTGCATTGAGCGCCATACCACCCCAACCGCAAATACCGAGTATACCGATACGATCCGTATCCACATCGTCACGGTTGGCAAGATAATCTACCGCTGCACTGAAATCTTCCGTATTAATATCCGGTGAAGCCACATAACGAGGCTCACCACCACTCTCACCTGTATAAGACGGATCGAAAGCAATCGTCAAGAATCCCCTTTCTGCCAGCGTTTGGGCATACAGTCCCGAAGATTGTTCTTTCACCGCACCAAACGGCCCGCTAATAGCGATTGCCGGCAATTTACCTTCTGCATTTTTGGGGATATACAAGTCAGCAGCAAGCGTGATACCATAACGGTTGTGAAAAGTAACTTTCGAGTGACGTACTTTATCGTTTTCGGGAAACGTCTTGTCCCACTCTTGAATCAGGTTTAATTTCTTTTCCGTAAACTTATTATTTCTGTCAGAAAGATTACTTGCTGACAACAGCTTGCCTGCAATACAAAGACATACTGTCATTACTACACGCGAAAAATTCAATGTTCGTCTCATACATTCTATTATTTATGTTATCAACCATTTTTCTATTCCCTTTTAGGAATGTTGCAAAATTAGATAGATTTATGCCTAACCCCGGTAGACAAATTACTGATGTTACATCTCAATCATAACCTTAATTACAGATTTTATAATACTGACGGAAGCTGTAAGTAAGGTGGAATCCGTAACTGAGGTTATATAATCCGTAATTAAGGTTGTTAGAATGACAGAATTATCCCGTATTTTTGTAAACGATATACGACGGAAGTGCTTTTAAAACATTAAACAGCAATAATTATGAACAAGATATTCAACTTGGACAGTGTAGACCAATACAATAAATTGTACGGCCTTGAAACTTTGAATCCGTTGGTCAGTGTGATCGATTTAAATAAAGCCACCCGGCAGATGAATTATGCACACTGGCATTATGGTATCTATGCACTTTACCTGAAACTCGAAAAAGCGTGTGACATCAGATACGGGCGGCAAAATTATGATTATCAAGAAGGAACCATTGTATGTTTTGCTCCCGGACAGGATGCGGAAACGACATTGATCACAGATCGCGTGCAAGTGAATGCACTTGGCATACTTTTTCATCCGGATTTATTACTAGGAACATCACTTGGCAAGACAATCAAGAAATACACGTTCTTCTCGTATGAAGTAAACGAAGCCCTTCATCTTTCTGAAGAGGAACGGAATATTATTATGGATTGCCTGAGAATCATCCGCCTTGAACTAGAGCACGGAGTGGATAAGCATAGTAAAACATTGCTCGTAAACTATATAGAACTGCTCCTTAACTACTGTATGCGTTTCTATGAACGACAATTCGTCACCCGCAGTAAAGCGAACCATGATGTGTTGACACGTTTCGAGCAATTACTTGACAACTACTTTTCAGGAACTTTTGCAGAACAAAACGGCTTACCTACTGTCAAATATTTCGCTGACAAAATATGCCTTTCCCCCAATTACTTCGGCGATATGGTAAAGAAAGAAACCGGCAGGACACCACAGGAACATATTCAGGAAAAAGTAATCGAAATGGCAAAGGAACGTATGGTCGGCACAGAAGATACAGTCAGCCAGATTGCCTACTCACTGGGATTCCAGTACCCGCAGCATTTTTGCCGCCTGTTCAAAAAACGGGTAGGATGTACTCCTAACGAATACCGTGTACAGAATAATCTGTGAAAAGAATATGAAACAGAAAAATACATTGGACTTAAATACCGTGCATGAATGCAATCGTTGTCTGGACTGCAAAACATTGCATCCTCAGGTGAGTCTTATTAACTTGGAAAATCCGTGTCTGGAGCAGGATACTGTCAAGTTCGAATTCTACGCTATCTTACTGATAGAAGACTGTCCGGACGAATGTTCATGTTGCGGCCGGAAGTATTATGATTATTCCAATGCGACAATGGTCTTTCTTAAACCGGGTGAAGTTTTCCGAATGAGCAAGGAAAAGACCTTACCCAGCAAAGGCTTTTTGCTGGTGTTTCATCCGGACTTGCTGTTTCAGACCACATTGAAGAACCACATCAATAATTACACCTTCTTCCACTATCACAAAGAAGAGGCATTGCATCTATCGCAGCGTGAAACGGAGAAAGTCACCTGCTGTCTATGGAATATAGAGGAAGAACTGCATCATTCGATTGATACACATAGCAGGACTATCCTTTCACGGCATATCGAACTATTACTGGATTACTGCACTCGTTACTACGAACGTCAGTTTATCACCCGCGAAAACAGGAATAAGGCAATTCTCAGAAAAATGGAACAGTTGCTTGAGGATTATATAGAGTTGGGGAAATTACAAAATGGCAAACTTCCTACACCCGACTATCTGGCGGAAAGGCTCAATCTTTCTCCTGTTTATTTTACAGACCTGCTGAAATTTGAAACAGGCAAGACTTTGGAACAGTATTTCCAACTCAAACGATTGGAGACTGCTAAACGAATGCTGATGAAAGACGGTGCCACACCCACTGCCGTTTCCCGTCAATTAGGCTATCCGAATGTACAGCATTTCAGCCTTATATTCAAGAAAATAACAGGTATGTCACCAAGTGATTATCCAAAACAGGTGAATTAAAACTACTCTTTTTTCATATTTATCCTCCAAAAGCATATCTTCTTGCAATCACCGCCCAGGACGTCAACGGTACAAACGGAAGTGGCTTTCTCTGACTTTTTACGAGAAACAAACAGTTTTATATCTGACTTTTTACAAAAATATCAAGAAAGTACATCTGACTTTTTACAAAAAAGATGGCTTCCTTCGGTGTCGGCAGGGTGCGCTCGCTCTTTATGTACCCGATGTCTTTCGATGAGTTCCTTGTCGCAACGGGACACGTCGGCTGGATTGAAGCGAAACAGAACGCTTCTCCTGCAGAACCCTTGTTCGAGGCCCTGCACGGGAAACTGGTGGAAAGTTTCCGCAATTACCTGATGGTCGGGGGAATGCCCGAATCCGTCCATAACTGGGTAGAGACGGGTGATTACCTGAAATGTCAGCAGGTGCAGGACGACATTATGCTGGCGTATGAAGATGATTTCTCGAAGTACGAGGAGAAAGCCGATCCGATGTTGCTTCGACAAACGCTCCATAGTGTGGCACAGCAGATTGGCGGAAAATTCGTGTATAGCAACGTGCAGGGAAATTATCGAAGCGAAAAGATAAAGGGTGCGCTGGAGCTGCTGAAATACAATACGCCTGTGCAACGGCATGACCTGTATTACTGGCAAAATCTGTCACGCGGGGCGCAGGCGGAAGTGGACTATGTCCTCGTCAAGGATATGCAGGTCGTTCCCCTGGAAGTGAAAGCGGGTACAACGGGTTCGATGAAAAGCATGTACCAGTTCATGGAGGAGAAACATCTGACATACGGCATACGGACGTCGTTGGAGAATTTCGGCAAGTTGAAAAAGGTGGATATCGTTCCTTTGTATGCCTTATCCAACCTATATAAATAGGGATTTTGCAAACGCCACTCCCTCGCACCGATAATGGTTGCGAGGGAGGACATATACAAATTCCTTTTAACTTTTCAGCAGCCCATTCGTTCGAACATATTTCTTCTCCGCCGCCCGTTGCCAAGCCTCCACCAATTCCGTCATGACTTCCGATACTGACTGTCTGCGGGATACAATGGCGGATACTTGACCGATCTCCAGCTCACCCTCTTCCAAATCACCTTCGAATATGCCTTTCTTGGCACGACCGCGTCCGAGCAAGATTCTTAATTCTTCGGGAGTAGCACCACTATCCTCCGCTTTCTCCACAGCTTCCCGAAAAGCATTCTTCACCAAACGTGTCGGAGCCAGTTTCTTCAACAGCAATTTCGTGTCTCCTTCACCCAGACTCAAACAATAGTCTTTGAATACCGGACTGGCAGAGCTTTCTTCCGTCAGGGCAAAACGGGTTCCGATCTGCACCCCTTCAGCTCCCAACACCATAGCTGCTAGAATACCTTCCCCCGTACCGATACCGCCTGCCGCAATCAACGGCAATGTAGTAGCTTCACGCACGGCCGGAATCAGACAGAAAGTCGTTGTTTCCTCACGTCCATTGTGCCCGCCGGCTTCAAAACCTTCGGCAACTACCGCATCCACTCCCGCTTCCTCACATTTCACTGCAAAACGGGAAGAAGAAACGACATGAATCACCGTAATGCCACGTTCTTTCAGCCATCCTGTCCACGTTTTCGGATTTCCTGCAGAAATAAAGACAATCTTTACTCCTTCCTCCACCACAATATTCATTATTTCTTCTATCTGAGGATACATCAAAGGAATGTTCACCCCAAAAGGAAATCTCGTTGCCGCACGGCATTTACGGATATGCTCGCGCAAAGTCTCCGGATGCATGGATCCGGCACCGATCAGTCCTAAGCCACCCGCGTTACTCACTGCGGAAGCCAGTCGCCAACCGCTACACCAGACCATACCACCTTGAATAATGGGATACCGAACCCCTAGAAGAGAAGTTATTCTGTTCATAATAAATAATGTATCAATACATTTTATATAACGCTTTTACCGGGTAATCTGTTCGATAGGTTTATTTATCAACACGGTAGTTGAATCTCCATAAGTTTTCAACACTTCCAACGTGCGGATACGGTTATCTCTTCCAGTTTTGTTCCAGAATTCTTTCGTAAAGGCAGCCATCAAATCAAGCCCGCTAATAGTTCCGCCACAAACTGAGACATTCTCCCCTATCCGTATTTCATTCGCTTTCCGGTTACGTGTCCGGTTCGTATAGAATCTCTGCCGACGCAGTTCGTAGAAAGAATCTCCCCGCCATGTATTCTTGTTCACTCTGATCTTTTTCTGATAAACTGGATCCCAGTTATAGCGGGTATTTGCCTTATACGGCATAAGAGTCAACACAACTTTCGGTTTAGGCAGTGCTTCGGGAAGCGACTCATCGGGCAACATCCAACGCTTTTCCTCCGACATACGGGGAGTACCCACCGCACCACCGAAATCAATCTGCTTGACCACCTTCGGATTCAGCTTCAGTTCTTCACTGCCCTCTAACAACTTTTGCAGTTTGAGCGAATCTTGCGCAGACCATTGGGCATAACATACCCCTGTCAGCAGCAGTGAGACTGCCGATATAAATAAACGTTTCCTCATTTTTTATTGTTTTTTATCTTCCGAAGGCTCTCCCCTTTTTACCACCAACGATAGCCTGTTCCACAAAGCGGCTCATCATGACACGGGTCAATCGTCCACCGGGTTTTAGGATATTGCCGTTCCTCCCACCAGCTACGGTAACAGGCAGCTGCATCGAGCACTTCCTCATCGGTCAGGAAATAGATGGCCTCATAATTTTCAGCATTTGCCAGCACCATCTTGCAGCCTAACGACGGAGGTGTACCTTGACGGATATACTCGATCACCCAAAGCATACACTCACCCAAACGGATCTTACCGTTGTTCGTATTATAGACCGACGGGAACGAAGGAATAATTGTCAGATCTTCCGCATATTTCAAAAGTTCGGGAATATCCTCCTCCATGAAATGAGGCACTTCCACCACTCCTTTATCATTCTTCATTTTATATGTACCCGCCTTCAATTGTTTCACAAAGAGATCAACATCCGGATTGTTATAATCCATTTCTTCGCTGCTGCATCCCGCAAAAGATACAATCAGGCAAACAGCCATCCACAGCATTAATAGTGTTTTTTTCATTTTCATAAGGGTTAATACGTCATGCGAAGTCCGCAGAGCAAGTTAAAGTTAGTCGGCCGCTTCGTGCGTACCGTAGCCAGTTTCGAATCGGTACTGAAATGATGCGAAACACCGGGCTCGGCAAAAACCGCAAGCCGGTCATTAATCTTATAATTGATTCCAATACCGGCAGTTACCGCCAATTGGACAGGTTCTTCCTTAAAACTGTTATCCGTCGCACCGGCTATACATTTATCCGCCACTCCGCCTACGGTAGCATAAAGGTCTACTTTCTTCGTATCTACCAGTGTCACGTTTACCCGCACGGGTATACCCAGATAATGTAAATGCTGTCCGGCCGAACGAAGATTTGAATAAAGCAGTCCGGTTTCTATCCCCAGATAGTCGTTCAACTTTCGTTCTACTGTTACTCCTGCGGAAACAGGTATCTTGTAAGTACCGTCCTCTGCCGGAAGCGCCATACCCACTTGAGCTTTCACAGCCCAGCAACGTTTCTTCATTATTTTCTCCGAAGTCACAGGTAAATCCGCCCGTTCTTCCTCCCGGTCGGCAGAAGTTTCCGTATTTCTATTCGCTGCCTGCCAATAACCACTATGGCGTTCGTTACCGTAAGGGCGCTCATGCCCTGTAGCCGTGGACGAGAAAGAGAACGACATCGAGAAAGTAAAGGCAAGCGAGTCCTCATCTTCCGTATATTGCGACAACATTCCGAATGACTGAGGAGCCGGTTTCTGCAATACCGGTTCTACCGGTAGCGGCAGTTGATTGACACGTATCCCGTCTCCGTCCATCTGCCCTCCATTCGTCGCGGCTATCTTGGTAAACGCTTCCTCCATCTCTTCTTTAGGTGAGAAATACAGGAAAGTGGCTGACGAAGCTGCCAGAACAAGCAGTACGGACGCCGCAGCCGCCACACGGAAGAGCAGGAGCCGACGACGATGTTGACAAGCCACAGGAATATCCTGCGAAAGCTCTTCCCAAAAACCATCCCGTACATTCATCCCGGTATCGGCGAGACGTGCGCGAAACAGAGCGGTTATTTCATCATTTTCTTTCTTCATGGTTCCTATACTCTTTAATTCTTTTTGCTAACAAATATTTGGCCCGGTGTAACTGCGAAGTAGACGAGTGCTCTTTAATATGAAGCAGCTTGGCTATCTCCTTGTGTGACTTCTCCTCAAACACATAAAGGTTGAAAACGGTTCGACAACCATCCGGCAATTCGGCAACAAATGTCATCAATTGCTCTTCGGAGATGCCTGCCCCTCCTCCCGAATCTGATATATCGGGGATATCGGGAAGTTGCTCTTCATGCACCACCAACTGATTTACCCGTTTCTCCCGCCGCAGGTAATCGAGTGCTTGAGTCACCATCACTCGGGTTATCCATGTACAGAGCGAAGACTCGCCCCGAAAGGAGAAATTGGTAAAAATCTTGATGAAACCGTCATGCAGTACATCGTGCGCTACATCCATATCACCCGTATAGCGGAAACATACCGCCAGCATTTGTTTGGAATAGAGGGTGTAAAGTTCCTTTCGGGCTGAATCCTTTCCTGCCCGACAGCCCTTTATCAGTTCTATCTCGTTTTCCAAAGTCAATTACCTTTTTAAAATCGGACGTATGTCTGCGTCGTTTTACTCATTAGACGCAAAAATTTGAGGAATGCTGCAAGGAATATTGCTAAAAGAAGTTAAACAGATTCACTACAGAGGACACAGAGTACACAGAGGATTTAAACTTACTTTATAGGAAAAATTTCCTATCATTATTCCTCTGTGTACTCTGTGTCCTCTGTGGTGAAAAAAAATCAGCACGCTTTGAAGCTCATGTCCAGTCCTTTCACGGAATGCGTCAAAGCCCCGACGGAGATAAAGTCAACGCCACATTCGGCATAATCACGAAGAGTATCAAAGGTGATACCGCCGGAAGATTCGGTTTCATACTTGCCTGCCACCATTTCTACTGCCTTTGTAGTCATTTCGGGAGTGAAGTTGTCGAACATGATACGGTCTACACCACCTAAATCAAGCACTTGTTGCAGTTCGTCGAAGTTGCGGACTTCTATTTCTATCTTCAGATCTTTACCTTTTTCCTTGCAGTATTCTTTGGCACGGGTGATGGCCTTGTCGATACCTCCGGCAAAATCCACATGATTGTCTTTCAACAGAATCATGTCGAACAACCCGATACGATGATTTACGCCACCGCCAATCTTTACTGCCATCTTTTCAAGGATACGCATACCGGGAGTTGTCTTACGGGTATCCAATACGCGGGTATGAGTGCCTTCAAGTTTCTTCGCATATTTGCGTGTCATGGTCGCGATACCGCTCATGCGCTGCATCACGTTCAACATCAGGCGTTCGGTTTGAAGCAAGGATTGCACCTTACCTTCCACCACCATTGCCACATCACCCGGCTTCACTTCCGCACCGTCATTGATAAACACTTCGACTTTCATCGTCGGATCGAAACGATTGAAGATTTCTTTAGCCACTTCGATACCGGCCAGCACACCGGCTTCCTTGATAAGCAATTTTGATTTTCCCATTGCCGTAGCGGGAATACATGAAAGGGTGGTATGGTCACCATCGCCTATATCTTCTGCAAAAGCAAGATCGATCAGTTTGTCGATCAGTTCTTTTTCCTTATTCATTGATTTTGTCTATTCTTATTTGGTGTATTAAACATTTATCCTGTACTTTTTTCAGAAAGCAGTTCACACGAAAGTTTCCGTTCGTTGTGGCCAACGTACCGATAACGAAACTTGACTCGTCCCGCTTTCCCTGATGGTTCACTGTAAACCCATTGACTTTATTCTTCGTGAAGAAGTCTTGCATCACAGCGGTCGCTTTCTGTTTGTCAACGTTTGTCGAGCTACCTTGGAGCACCAGGTTTACCTTGTCCCCCATATACTTACTCAGCTCTTGTGAGCTTCCTCTTTTAAATGCCGTAATCACTCCTGCCGGTATCTCCTGCGCCATTAGCAACGAGAAGGAAAGAAGCAAAGCGGCCATTCCTACGAGCACTCGTTTTCTCATAAATACAAGCTTTTAAGTTGTAGTCTAAAGGTTTAGACTTTCAACTAATGATAGGCAAAGGTAAGCATTAATTGCAGAATAACATAAAAAATGCCTATTTTTGTGCAATTAAATACAATTGCAGAGATATGAAAACAACCTTGCTCGTCGTAGGACGAACCGTAGAACAGCATTATATTACAGCTATCAACGACTATATACAGCGTACGAAACGTTATATCACTTTTGATATGGAAGTGATCCCCGAACTGAAAAATACAAAAAGTCTTTCGATGGAGGTGCAGAAAGAAAAGGAAGGGGAGCTGATTCTGAAAGCCCTTCAACCGGGTGATGTGGTGGTGTTATTGGATGAGCACGGGAAAGAGATGCGTTCCCTTGAATTTGCCGATTATATGAAACGGAAAATGAATACGGTGAACAAACGACTGGTTTTCATTATCGGAGGACCGTATGGCTTTTCGGAAAAAGTATATCAAGCGGCACACGAAAAGATTTCAATGTCAAAAATGACTTTCTCGCATCAGATGATCCGGTTGATATTCGTCGAGCAGATTTATCGGGCGATGACTATATTGAATGGAGGGCCGTATCATCACGAATAAAAACATAGCCTGTCATGTTAAAAGAGTCAATCTGTTTGGCTGATTTCAAATAAAACAGTTTCTTTGTAAAGAATATAATGGATAATATGCAAGAAAGTAAGGATTACATATCAAAACTATCCCGCCACCTGTTTTGGGATATAGACATATCCAATGCAGACATGGACCATTGCGTACACTAGACCCAAAAGCTTTAGCTTATATTTGCTGTATCTCTAATACCCCAAAAGAAGAATACCGATGTTATCATACAAGACTATCGAACCCAACACTTTGGAATTGCTAAAAAAGCTTCCCCAATAAGTTGTAATAAAGGGAAATATCATTTATCTCCCTTTTTCTTCCAAATACAATTTATCAGTTACTCCCGATTCATCAGCCGATGTTCCGCCATCTGTTCGAACTTTGTTCCCGGACGACCGTAATTAGCGTATGGATAGATGGAAATACCACCACGTGGAGTAAAGATTCCGGTTACTTCAATGTATTTGGGATTCATCAACTTTATCAAATCTTTCATTATGATATTCACACAATCTTCATGAAAGGCTCCATGATTACGGAAACTGAAAAGATAGAGTTTCAAGCTCTTGCTTTCTACCATTTTTATATCGGGAATGTAGCTGATACGTATTTCCGCAAAATCCGGCTGTCCGGTAATAGGACACAGACTTGTGAACTCCGGGCAGTTGAAACGTACCCAATAATCATTTTCAGGATGCTTATTATCAAAGGCTTCCAATACTTCCGGGGCATAATCTTGCTTATACTCGGTTTTTCTTCCCAATAAGGAAAGCTGGTCTTTTAATTCAGTCATTGCACTTACTAGTTACGACCTCTACACTAAACAAAAAAACGTATTTTCTCTATCACCTATCACCGACAAGCCTCAAATGCCTTATTCATCGATGTTTCAGTGGTGAATGATTCATTTTACAACCTATCACCACATCTATCACCTATCACCATCAACTCCCAGCCCACGTTTGCTTTATCCTCATCTTACTTGTTACGGTGTGTTTCACGGCATGAAACAGAATGTTTCACACTGGAGAACAGATAGTTTCTTACGGCAGAACCAATAGTTTCAAGCGCCGGAAACTTTAGTTTCATGCCGCTGAAACTTTAGTTTCTCACCGATGAAACAACAGTTTCAAGCTGTTGAAACTAATTTAAACCGCCGCTTACCGGACAAAACTACCGTAGATACAAAGCTTACTATCACTTGCTAGCCGGAGCTTACCGGTGACAACAGATGTGACAACAAAACTTCAAATTCAACTGCTGTCACTGCTTGCTGTCACAAGCTATACAATTTATAATCAATTGTTTATCTATAAGAATGTGACAGATGACAGCAAAAATACATTTTAATCTCTGTGTAGAGATATTATTGATTCTTACTTTTTAAATACTTCTCCAATCCTTCCCGACGCAACTTACAAGCCGGACAATGTCCGCAGCCATCCCCTTGAACGCCATTATAGCACGTCAAAGTCTCGTTACGAATCAACTCCAGCACACCCAATTCGTCGGCCAAAGCCCATGTTTCCGCTTTATCAATCCACATTAAAGGAGTATGAATCACAAATTGTTCATCCATAGCCAAGTTCAACGTTACATTGAGAGACTTGATAAAGGAATCACGGCAATCAGGATAACCGCTGAAATCGGTTTGGGAAACCCCTGTTACCAAGTGGTTTATACCGCGCTCACGGGCATATACCGCTGCAATGCTCAGAAAAAACAGATTACGTCCCGGCACAAAAGTATTGGGAACACTATCTGCGGGCTTTTCCTGATCCATCACCATTGTAGTGTCAGTCAAAGAGTTATGTCCAAGTTGCCCGACAAAAGACACGTCCATCACATCAAATTCCACTTCCGCTTTCCGGGCTATCTCCCGTGCAAGCTCCACTTCTTTCTGATGCTTCTGACCATACAGGAAACTCAGAGCATACACTTTATTAAAGTTGCGTTTTGCCCAAAACAGACACGTAGTAGAGTCTTGTCCTCCACTGAACACAACCAATGCTGCTTCTCTATTCATAAATCTATCTTAAATATCTTTGACTTTCAGTACATTGTAGGATATATCGGTATCGTAAACATCGCTACCATCTATTTGCTTAATAGCTTTCACCACACGGATAGTTACCGGAAGGATAATCACTTCGTACATGGACTTCAGCACAATCTGAATACCCATCATAATAAGCAACTCTTTCCAAGCGATGATTCCACCGAAAGCCACCGGGAAGAATATCAACGAATCCGCCGTTTCACCTACAACGGTTGACAAAATGGCACGAGCGGAAAAGTTACGCCCTTGACTGGCAATTTTCATTTTGCTCATCACATACGCATTGAGGAACGAGCCAACCAAGAAAGCCATCAGACTGGCAGCTACGATACGGGGAGCCATACCGAATACAAAATCGAAATGTTCTTCTCCTTCCCAGAAAGGGGCAGCCGGAATGGCTACGGCTATCAGCCCGAGAGTGACAACAAAGAAATTCATGGCAAAACCGCTCCAAATTATCAAGCGGGCTTTCTTGAATCCCCATACTTCGGCGATACAATCATTAATAATATAAGAAATCGGGAAAACCAACAATCCTGCAGTCACGGTCAGACTACCAATCTGGATTACTTTTGTCTCAAGAAGATTCGCCGCAATAAGGCATACATTAAATAAAATGCCCAGCAGCATAAAAGGTACGGATACTTTTTCTTTCATAATTCCTGTTTTTTACGTGGTGTTCTAGAATACACGACCGCTATTCACGGCATCATACTTTATTTTTATCTTTCGGGGTGCAAAGATAGAAGAAAAAAGTGAGAGGGCAAAAAGATAAGAACAACATTTTGAACATCCCCCTTTTTCTACATACTATTCTCCACTCATACCATTCTCTACTCAAACGATTTATTTTCCATGAGATTGACAAAAAAACGCTCTTTCCGTAGCCCTTCTTCCAAAAAAAATATTTATATTTGCAACGAGGATTGGACCACTATCGACAGCCAATTCTCATGTTTTAGGACATTTAATTATCTTCGTAGAAAAGTCGCGTTTTCGAAACAGAAGCAAAAATTAGATGTCCGCACTGAACTTATATCCAAATTAAGACATATAAGTGCAGGTGCGGGCATACTATATTTGGCTTCTGTGGGCTCGCGACTGCCTCTACGTAGGAAATATATGTATCGCTCGTACCTTTTATTTATTATAATCCGGTTGCGGCGCATACATTAAAAACAAACGAGGTATGACAACAAAACAATGGATTGGCATTGAAGAAGCCGCAGAAAAGTATCAAGTATCTATCAGACGTATCAATACGTGGTGTAAAAGACAAGAAATCACTTTCTCAGAAATAGGTCATTATCTGATGCTGGATGAAAACAGTTTGCTGGAATGTATCGAACGAAACATACAGCTTAACCTTACCAAAGAAGAGTTTGAACGACGCAAAGAAAAACTCATAAGAGAAAACGAAGAAAACCTATTTATTCTCCAATCGTTAGAGCCACTTACCCCGATGATGCGCCTGATAATAAAAGAGCTTGCCGGAATGATTCAAGATGAAAACAGAAGGCGTATGTTCTTATTTGTTACACTGGAAGGTAGTCTCAAAAAATACGCAAAAGAATCCTGTCAAGACTTTTATTATATACAAAGAGAGTTTCAGATACTTATTCGGGATATTCAATCCCGAATCGGATTTCTAAAGACATACAAAGACGAAATGACACACCTCAAAGCAACGCTGCGACTGTACGAAATGAACTTCGGCAGAAATCTATTCAGAAGAAACGATAGTATACAAGAAGAAAGTCCGGCAATCCAAGAAAAGGAAAATGCCATCCATGTGCTCAATACTCCTATTAGTGGCTTTGAGTTTGACGCAAGGCCTAGCCGAGTGCTAGGCGAAAATGGTATACGGACACTTCGGGATTTATTAAAACTTACCTATAAATACGGATGGAACAGAATAAATAAACTACCACACTTAGGCCCTACCTCAGTAAACAGGGTAATCAACCGACTGCAACAGTTGAATATCCTTGATGATGAAAAAGGATGCTATCTATATAAATATTTGGATGAATGAAAAAACGTAAAGGAGATAATTATTGAGACGTAAAGATTATCACAAAGAAGCCTTCCTGCCGATTTTCATTCTCGGGCAGGAAGGCTAATCACTTTGACCTTAAAACACACCACTCTAAATCAAGAATTTGCTTTAAGCAGAGAAGTCTTTAAGTTCCTCCTTCAGCCGTTTGCGGATAAAAAACAAACGGCTCTTTACCGTTCCCATCGGCAACCCTAACTTGTCGGCAATCTCCCGATACTTAAATCCTGCCACAAACATCTGGAAAGGAACTTTCATTTCTTCCGGTATCGAATGTATCACACGATACAGATGTTTCATGTCGTATGTAAATTCAAATCTGTCCGCATCTTCATCTTCAATCTGATATTTTTGATTGATAGAATAATTATCATCCATGATATTCATTTCGCGAACGGTACGACGATAGTTATTGACAAAAATGTTGCGCATCAGTGTATACATCCACCCCTTCAGGTTCTTACTGTACGTAAACTTCTCTTGATTATCCAATGCCTGCAACACACAATCCTGCACCAAATCATTGGCAGAATCACGGTCCGACGTCAACTTATATGCAAAGCGGTGTAAATCCGGCTGTATCGCTAATATTCCTTGAGTAAATTCTACTTTTTCCATCGTCGTATTTTCTTTATCTGATTACTACGGTACAAAGATCCGTCTTTTTAGAATGATTATAAATAGCAATTCTTCCGATTAGTTTGGCAATTTTTCCTTTGCCCCTCTCAACCATTTCTTTTTTTAGTTGTTC
>OGFY01001201.1_pt1 | contig 20420 bp, 20 predicted proteins | sample 1570951 | NCBI WGS metagenome assembly OGFY01 (sample SAMEA2581942, study PRJEB24529) | metagenome | biome: Human gut stool | place: China | collected 2011
AGTTGTAAATGGTTGATATATAAGATGATATGCTGTTTAAAAAACGTACGTTTAATGAACGCAAAGATAGAGACGTTTTTTGTAATGGCAAAATGTTTGATAGAAAAATGTTCCTAATAATAAATAATGATAAGCATATTGCATTGAATTTCAGCAGTATATGCAATATATGTAATCAGTTAAAATCTTCTTATTTTTAGCTTCTTGAGTATGTCTTGTATAAGTCCGAAATAGGTGTTTTTTAAACGTACGATTAAAAAACGCTTTTTTGTTTCTAATACGTTCGTTTATAGTCTCTTACCAAAAGGTAATGAACAACCACAGAGAATCTGTTGACAAGAAGGGCATAGTGCTTGTCAAACTTCCCATAAAATGCTCGCAAGTGATTGAACTACAGTTGTGTAATAGTAGTTCAAAGCCCCCAAGGAATACCTTTTTCTAAGTAAAATTAACAAGAATAGAAATGGATAAAGAGACCGAAGTTTGGTTTGCCATGCGTGCTACATACCGCAGGGAGCTTGAAGCTATGCATCTTCTCGAAAAGGCAAATCTTGGCTGTTTCATTCCCATGCAATATAAGATAAGTATCCGTAGGGGCAGGAAAGTCCGTGCTTTGGTTCCCGTCATCCGTAACCTGGTTTTTGTCCACGCACGTCCTTCCGAAGTGCAGCGATTTAAGTCTCAAATTACTTATTTGCAATATATTACTGATACCCGTAGCGGTCAGAAAATAGTCATTCCTGACCATGATATGCAGCGTTTCATAGCCGTTGCTGGTACCTACAATGACCATCTTCTCTATTTTCAACCCGAAGAACTGAATCTCTCCAAAGGTACGAAAGTCCGTATCACCGGTGGCGACTTCGAGGGTCAAGAAGGTGTTTTTCTAAAAGTAAAAGGTGCCCGTGATCGTCGTGTAGTGATTGCTATACAAGGTATCATTGCCGTTGCCATGGCGACCATCCATCCGGATCTCATCGAAGTAATCCGCTAGTCTTTAATTGTTAATTTATAATTTTTAATTAATCATGTCTCTTTTAGAAGAAGCACTCCTCCTTCAGCGTGCTGCGCACGATCTGATGTATTTGGGTATGGACGGGAGTCCTATCTATAGTGATGACTTGTCCCGTCGTAACAGCGAAGTCTATCGCTTGACCACAACTTTGTATAATTCCAGTATCTGGGGTACTACGGTGGAGGAGCAGGCAAATGTCTGTCTTGCTCTCTTGAAAGGGTATAGTGCCTCGTTCATTGACCATGGTGAAAAGCTACAACATGTGCAGGAGGTATTGAAGCGCTGTTGGGATATTCTGGATATTCTTCCTGCTTCATTACTAAAGCTTCGTCTGCTTACTGCTTGCTATGGTGAGGTGTTTGATGAGGCTTTGGTGGATGAAGCTCGTTCCATCATTGCTTCTTGGAGTGTTGCATCACTGACTGCCGAGCAGCAGGAAGCAGTTGATGAGTTTCAGAATGTGGTGGATAATCCTTATCCATGGGAGGAAATGGAATAAAAATGTATAAATAGGATTTCTCTTTGAAGAAAAAACGTATATTTGCATATAGCTTCTAAAAAAGAGAAATAAGATGGAACAGATGCGTAAACTGCCGATTGGTATACAGACTTTTGAAAAGCTGCGTGAAGAAAATTATCTTTATGTAGACAAAACAGCAATGGTCTATAAGATAGCATCCAATTCCACTCCCTATTTTTTGAGCCGTCCTCGCCGTTTCGGTAAGAGTTTGCTTATATCTACCTTCGAAGCTTACTTTCAAGGACGTAAAGATTTGTTTCACGGACTTGCCATCGAAAAACTGGAAACCCAATGGGAGGAATATCCTGTATTACATCTGGACTTAAATGCCCGTAAATATGAAATAGCCGGAGATTTGATAGCCATGCTTAATCAATATCTGGAAAAGTGGGAATTGAAATATGGTGCAGAAAAGCAGGAGCGTAGTCCCGAAGAGCGCTTTGCCTATGTGATAGAGCAGGCGTATGCCCAGACGGGTAAGCAAGTGGTAGTGTTGATTGATGAATATGATAAGCCTTTGCTTCAAGCTCTTTCGGATGAAAAGCTAACGGAAGAATATCGTCGGATATTGAAAGCCTTTTATGGGGTACTGAAAAGTGCCGACCGTTATCTCCGCTTTGTTTTTTTGACGGGTGTGACGAAGTTTGCGCAGATTAGCGTGTTCAGTGATTTAAATCAGTTGCAGGACATCAGTACATGGCCCGACTATTCTTCTTTATGTGGTATTACTAAGGAAGAACTGCTCACAACGTTTACTCCGGAGATAGAACGTTTGGGTGTTTCCAATGGAATGGACTTCGATACAACTTTGGAGCGGATGACGAAGCTGTATGACGGTTATCATTTTTACCCTCATTGTGAAGGGGTTTTTAATCCTTTCAGTGTGTTGAATGCATGCAAGTCGAAGATTTTGGATAATTTCTGGTTTCAGACCGGTACTCCTACCTATTTGGTAAATTTATTGAAAGAGAGTGATTATGATTTGCGCCTTCTGATTGAGGGAGTTGAAGTGACGGCTTCCGCCTTTTTTGAGTATCGTGCGGAAGTAAAGAATCCGCTTCCCATGATTTATCAGAGTGGTTATCTGACCATCAAAGACTACGATAGGGATGTTTTATTGTACACTTTGGGTTTTCCCAATGATGAGGTACGCTATGGTTTCTTGAATTTCTTGGTTCCTTATTATACAGGAGTGACTGATGATGAAACCGGTTTCCACATAGCCAAGTTTATGCGTGAACTCCGTTCCGGTGATGTGGATGCATTCATGGAACGCTTGAAAGTATTCTTTGCAGGCATTCCCTACGAACTGAGCAACAATACCGAACGCCACTATCAGGCCATCTTTTATGTCGTCTTCACTTTGCTGGGCCAATTCGTACAGGCGGAAGTGCGCAGTGCGCGTGGTCGTGCCGATGCCGTGGTGCAGACAAAAGATGCCGTTTACGTCTTTGAGTTCAAGCTGAACGGCAGTGCCGAAGATGCCTTGAAGCAAATTGATGAGAGAGGTTATCTGATTCCTTATGTGCTGGATGGCAGGCGGCTGGTGAAAGTGGGGGTGAACTTCAGCAAGGAGACACGGAATGTGGAGAGGTATATTGTGGAATAACTCTTTAGCACTCATGCCTCGGCAAAATTCCTTTCCTATGAACGATAGGAATCCAAACTAATAATACTTAAAACTCAAGTCCTTTTTTGATATTCTTTATGTAAGCAGTCAAAAAATGGCTATTGATTGCTTTCCTTGCGGAAAAATGTTTTGAGATGGTTCATTATGCAGAACCGGGTAAAAAGCCCGGGTGGGGTTATTTCCCTTCTGAAAGCCATCCGGAGGTAGTAACCAATTTTGAAGGCACTAGAGCCACTCCTGAATTTCTGCAGGCTATTGCCTATGAAGTTTATGTGAAGAATGTGACTTTCGGTCTTCTTCACCAATGGCTGACAGATATGGGCATGACCGTTTCTAAAAACACATTGCGCAACTGGCTTAAGAAAGGCAAGAAATACCTGGATGAATTGGTCTGTGTATTGAAGTCCATAGCTTTGGAAAAAGACTCGATAGTGAACTGCGATGAGACCTGGTGTAAGGTGCGTAAATACGATCACTATAAGAAGTGCTATATTGGGGTTCTGGTCAACAAGGCTCAGAAAACAGCCATTTTCTTCTATGAGAATGGCTCGCGCGGTCGTGATGTACTTACAGACTTTTTGGGTGATGCAGAATTGAAGAGTATTATGTCCGACGGATACAATGCTTATGTATTTATCGGCAATGAGTTGAAATCAGCCCGGTTTAAATATGGTAGTGATGCCGGTGCTGGGATGGCTGCAACTTATCACAGTATGATAGGAACGGTAAAGCTTCATGGCAGTTCTGTCTGGAACTTCATCGGAACTTTTTTCAAAAAAATCTTTAACGGATGCCGGGATTATGTTAACATGGTTCCTGACAAAATCACTTTGGCTACAAGCCAATGTTAATTTCAAAACTAATTAATTAACAAAACTCGATTTAGGGCACAGAAAAGTGCCCTTTCAAAAGGGGATGCCCTAAATTGAGTGCTTACAGCCGCTTGTTTAATCCAGAAATAAACAACAAGCAAGAAATAAATGAGAACATTAGGTTCTAACGCAATATATAATATACTTTACAAGAGTTTGAACGCATTGTTCCCTTTGGTCACTATGGCATATGTATCACGTGTGCTATTGCCAGTTGGGGTAGGCAAGGTCGCATCGGCACAAAATATAGTGTCATATTTTGTGATAATTGCCTCTTTGGGACTTCCCACATATGGAGTGAAAAAGATAGCAGAATGCTTTGATGAAAGGGAGAAGCGAAGCAAAACATTCTCAGAACTTGCAGTAATAAATGCGATCAGTACATTGATATGTATATGTGTATACTTGGGCATAGTTTTAGGAATTGACTATTTTGAAGACAAATTACTCATATCATTTATTGTTGGCATTCAATTATTTGCAAATATTTTCAATATTGACTGGTTCTATCAAGGTATAGAAGAATATCGTTATATAATGTTTCGCAGTTTTATTGTTAAGCTGCTTGCTTTAGCGTCAGTTTTTATATTTGTTCATAATGCAAACGATTTTCCTATATATGCTTTAATTGTTACCCTGAGTCTTGTTTCTAACTACATTTTTAATGTTGTTAATTTACATAAATATGTAGATTTCCAATATAATGGCCTTGATGTCAGCCGCCATTTAAAACCTGTATTTGTACTTTTAGCTACAACGATTGCTATTGAGATATACACGCTCGCAGATACTACAATGTTGAGTCTTTTTAAGGGTGATGAAATTGTTGGCTACTATACAAATTCTGCAAAGACCGTTGGAATAGCACGAGTCATGATAGCTGCAGCAAGTGCGGTTTTCTTACCTCGACTAAACTACTACTTAAGTCATGGAAGAGAGCTGGAATTTGAGTCGCTGGCTTTCAAGGGGCTGTCGATGCTACTTACTTTATCTTTGCCTGTAGCCGTAGGGCTTATGCTACTAGCAGAAGATTGTACTCTCATAATGTTTGGTAAGGAGTTTGAAGCAACAATATTATCTATGCAAATACTCACTGTTTCAGTTGTAACTATTGCTATTAGTAACTTCACAGGATATCAGATATTAGTCTCATTAGGAAAAGAAACAATAGTTTTATATTCTACAATTATCGGAGCAATAATCAATGTGGTGCTAAATGTTTTGTTAATTATGCCATATGGACATTATGGAGCGGCTATTGCATCTGTTGTTACAGAGTTTGTTATTGCAGCATATCAATTGTATTATGTTAACAAGTACATACCACTTTCTCTTAAATCAATTGTCAAGCAGACGTTTCTTCCGCTGGTAGCTATGGTTTCTGTAGTATATGTGACTAAGTTATTGTTTGATAATATCTATATACAAACTGTAATTGCTGTTCTATTAGGTAGTATTACATACTTATTTTTATGTATTGCTTCAGGAAACGAAACTATTACTTTGCTCAAAAATAAGTGCAAAAAATAATATATATTATGCCACATTACGATTACCTCATAGTGGGTTCTGGTCTTTACGGAACTACATTCGCATACAAAGCTAAACAAGCAGGGAAGAAAGTGCTTGTGATTGAAAAACGTCCTCATCTCGGTGGCAATGTATATTGTGAGTCCATTGAGGGCATAAACGTGCATAAGTATGGTGCGCATATCTTCCACACCAACAACAAGGAGGTGTGGGACTTCGTGAATTCTATCGTTGAGTTTAACCGCTACACTAACTGTCCTGTAGCTAACTACAAGGGTGAGTTGTACAACTTACCTTTCAATATGAATACTTTCAACCGTATGTGGCCTGAGGTACATACACCTATACAGGCAAAGAAAAAGATTGATGATCAGAGGTCAGAGGCCGTAGCTGCTCTTGGTGGTCGCGAACCTCAAAATCTTGCTGAGCAGGCTTTGTGCCTTGTAGGCAAGGATATTTTCTACAAACTCATCAAGGAATACACGGAGAAACAGTGGGGACGTAGCTGTAAGGATCTTCCCACATTTATCATCAAGCGTCTGCCTGTTCGTATGATTTTTGACAACAACTACTTCAATGATTGTTATCAAGGTATTCCTATCGGTGGCTACAATAAACTCATCGAAGGATTGCTTGAGGGTGTGGAATGCAAGACTGGGGTCAATTTCTTCAATTCAGAGTACAAGGATTGGAAGAACTATGCTAGCAAGCTTGTTTATACTGGTGCTTTAGATGAGTACTTCGACTATAAGTTAGGTAAGCTTGATTGGCGTACCGTCAACTTCAAGACTCGTGTAGAAAATACACCTAACTACCAAGGTAATGCCGTTGTGAACTATACCAGTCACGATGAACTTTATACTCGCGTCATTGAACACAAGCACTTTGAGATGTTTGGTCAGGAAGTTTATGATTGTCCAAAGACTGTTGTTAGCGAAGAGTATTCAACCGAATACGAGGAAGGTATGGAACCATACTATCCTGTAAACGATGACCGCAACAATGCCCTTGCTAAAGAGTATCGCAAGTTAGCTGAAAAAGAAGAAGGCGTTATCTTTGGCGGTCGCCTTGGCCAGTATAGATATTTTGATATGGCTCCTGTGATTGAGCAAGTGTTGAATATTGAAAATATTTGAGTATATGAAAAAAGTGTTGATATGGGATTTGAACTATGTATTAAAAAACTCTGGAGGTCCTGCTGGATATTTATACAATATTAGAGAATACCTTTTGAAGCATCCAACTAAAGATGCAGAAATACATTTTTTGAAGGATGATTTAGGCATTCCTAATGTTGATAGGTCTGTAAATACTAACCATAAGGACTTGATGAAGAAAATACATAAGTTGGATATTCTCTCACTTATGGGGTATTTTCGCACCTTCAGATGCTTAATGTATTGGAATAAGAAACTAAGTGCAAAATCTATATCTGGTATAAATCTGAATGATTTTGACGCTATTCATTTTCATAATTCTGGAGATTTGTATAGAGCTTCTGAACTTCTTAGGTCTTATGAAGGTAAGATTATACTGACTACGCATTCTCCGCAACCAAAGGCATGTGAGGATGTAGAGAATATTGTTTATAAGTGGTCTGTTTTGCGAAGATTAATAAAAAAACAAATTTTGAAGAAAGAATTACAAGGATGGGAAAAAGCGGATTATATAATGTTTCCTGTGCAAGGTGCACTCGAACCATATTATGTAGAAAAAGAGATAAAAGATTATAAGGATTGCAATACCGATAAATTCATTTATTGCGAGAGTTCGATACTTGACAAACCAATCTCAAAACCGCTAGATAGAGAAGAATTAGGTATAGATTCCTCTAAATATCTAATATGCTATTTGGGGCGTCATAATGAAATTAAGGGTTACGACCAACTGAAACTCTTTGCAGAGCATATCTTGTCAAAAGATAGTAGATTTGAGTTTGTTATAGCAGGAAACGAGGAACCATTAACCAGACTTGATCATCCAAACTGGAAAGAGTTAGGTTGGATTAACTATGGTAATCGTTTGGTATCTTCATCGGATATTTTTATTTTGCCCAATAAGGAAACGTATTTTGATCTTGTTACTTTAGAAGTCATGAGAGAGGGGATTCCTATTCTTATGTCTAGAACTGGTGGTAACAAATTCTTCGAAAGGTACGGAGAGGAGTATGGTATTTTCTTGTATAACTATGGAGACATAAAAGACCAAGAAGCACAATTCAACAAAATGATTTATGAGTTGGAAAATGGAATATTGAAAGTCAAAGCTAAGAAACTTCGAAACTTGTTCATAGAACATTTTACAATGGAGCATTATATAAGCAGATATATAGAAACCGTAAAGAATATTTGCTAATAATAGTAGCTGTTTTTAATTATGTTACTATTTTTTACATTAATAACAATAATAATAGACCTCTTTTATCTATTTGTATCACTAAAGGCAGTATTAAAAAATAGATATAGTATACTACACCTATGTAGTATACTGTTTTTTATTATTCAAGTATTGCCGCTGGTAGTAGATATGTTCAATGATGTAAATTCATTAGGTACCCATACTAAATATTTATATAATGCACTGACTGATGAAAACACTGCATATCTTTATAATTTGTTTGCTATTTTTGTAATGGTAGGATTGACGTCAACAGCACAAAAGTTTGCACATAAAAGAGTAAATATTATGTTTCAAAGGACAAAAGCTATAAATAGCTTTTACCGTTTATGTATTGTGTTGTTGATGTTCGCTCCAGTAGCTGCAGTTATTCTGGCGCCAACGCCCGAAATCTACACGAATTTTTCGTATTTTTACACTCATTCGTATAATCCACTGGCTGTAGAATATTTGTATCATAGATTGGTAATGCCGTATATTATCTATCTGTCTTTTCTATCGATACTGGTATATTATTATTTAATTAAAGGGAGCACAAGTAAAAATATTATAATGCTTCTTTCTAGTGTCATATGTATTTGGATAGATGGAAAAAGAGGTCTGCTGGCCTTTCTAATTGTAGGTATATTACTAGTAGATTTTATAAAAAATCAGACTCAATCTAATTGGAAGCTGGTAAAAAAAGGCGCGTTACTTTCTTGTGTGTTTATAGCCTACTTTGCTGTATATTCTATGTTCACAACTAAAAATACTGATGATAGTTTTTATGAAACATACGATGCATATTTTAGCCGTGAGTCTGAGGTGAAATTATCTATTTATAGCCGTCTTAATGGAGCGGATATGCTGCCTTACGATGGTGCTACTCTTTTATATGATATAACTTGTTACATTCCAAGATTTTTATGGGAAGATAAGCCATATGGTTTTTTTAATTATCTAACGGCCTATGCCTACAACGGACACGCAGAGACATTTATGGAGGGTTCCAACTTCCAAGTTAATATCTGGTCAGAATATATAGCAAATTTTGGACTACTAGGCTGTATACTCTCGCTATTGTTTATTATTGGAATTGTACGAGTGTCAGAGCGGTCTAATGTGGCAATGCTAAATATATCAGGAAGTGTTTTCGTGTTGATATATTTATTCTTTGGATTTGAATTAATAGTAATGGTTTTGTTTTATGCTTGGTTGTATTTCTTTGTTTTCAAAAGAAAATCAAGCCTACATCGAACTAGAACAACTTATTGAATATTCTTAAATAGCTTGTAATGGACGTAATATATATACAAGATCAGGAAATTGACCATTACAATGGCCAATTCTATCATTCCAAATCGGAGCACTTCTTCTCACGTTTTCTTGCGGGCTTAAATGAGAATGATACTTTGACAGTATATACAGGCATCATCAATCGTAACTGTGCTCAGGAGGTGGCTAAATACAAGGATGTAACTAACCCTCGTATCACTTACAAGCAGGTACCGGAGTTTCGTAATCCGAAGAACCTTCTTGCTATCAATCGCTTGATGAAACGGGTTCTCAAGGATGCAGATTTCTGCTATTTGCGTAGTGGCATTGCTGCCTCATTTGCCAGCACTATTTGTCTCAAGAAGCATATACCCTATATGGCAGTAGTGAATGAGGACATATTCCGTAATACGATTGCCCATTCTCGTCTATTGGTTCGTTTGTCAGCCTATCCTCTTTCTTATTACACCCATCGCATGGTTCGAGAAGCTAACTATGCTTGCTATGTTACACAGGATTATCTGCAGAGTAACTACCCATGCAAAGGCAAGAGCCTTGGTTGTTCGGATATTGAGTTCCTTGATATTAATGAGTTGTCATTGACAAAACGTTTGAATAAGATTCAGAAGCAAGAGGGAACGATTGTACTGGGAACTGTAGGATCAGTAGATACAGAGTTGAAAGGACAGGATACTATCATCAAGGCTTTGGCAAAACTAAAAGCCGAAGGTTTCACCAACTACATATTTCAAATGGTTGGAACAGGTAAACCTAATCGTCTACGCAATCTAGCTGCCGAGTTGGGGATTGCTAATCAGATTGAATTTCTAGGCGAGTTTAAGCATGATGATGTTCAAAAATGGTTCGAAACTATTGATATTTATGTACATCCCAGTCGTTCAGAAGGTCTCCCTCGTACCATCTTAGAAGCTATGACCAAGGCTGTTCCTTGTATTTGCTCTTCTGTTGGTGGTATACCAGAACTCATAGATGGTGATTCGCTTTTTACTTACGATGGTACAGAGATTGATACTTTAGTAAATATAATCAAAGGCTTTAGCAAAGATAAGATGGAGTTTGAGGCAAAGATTAACTTTGAGCGTTCAAAGAATTACGAACCGAAATTACTTGAGCAAAAGCGAACTGTTTTCTTTGCACAGGCTATCAATGAATTTCGTAAGAAATAAAAGATAAAATCGACATTATGAATTTATATTATTCTCGAATTTATCGTAAACTTGGATTCGCTAATAACGACAATATGGGGATCGCATACTGCAAGACTATCTAACTTTGATGGTATATTGACCAATAAAAGAAATCACGAGCTTTTGAGATTCTGTAAGCAGTCAAAAAATGGCTATTAATTGAAAGTGATAACTTCGCTGCCCACCCAATTTATAGAATTATGTATAGCAGTGAAGATCTGTAAAGTTTTTACTTTCATTTAGGGCACTGAAAAGTGCCCTTTCAAAGGGGGATGCCCTAAATTGAGTGCTTACTGAGATTCTCTCTAATACAGACAAGTTCTTGTTTGCGGACAAAAGTAAGGCTTGTCTTTTTGTTGAAACCTATAACTATGCTTCTCATAATGGGGAGTGTTCGTTGCAATTGACAGAAAGCCACAGAACTTCCGCATCATCATTGTTACTCCAACTCAATGGTATATCCATTCTTCTTTTAGCACAATGGTAGAGTCCTACAGTTCCTTTGCTCTCCGCAAATGGAGAAACTTATTGAGTGGTTCAGAAGTGTAGCCGAACTTATGGTAAATCTATCTATGTGTAGTATACTTATTCTCAAGCAGGAGAAATTGAGGTGATTGACTATAGATGCTCTTTATAATAATTTGAAAAATGTTAAATAATAATGGCAAAGACAGTTTATCTTGGTATGATAGGCGATATCATGCATCCGGGTTACATTAACATCATTAACAAAGCTACTGAGTATGGCGATGTGATAATCGGTTTGTTCACTGATAAGGCGATTGCTAACCACCGTAGACTTCCTTATCTCACTTGGGAGCAAAGAAAGAACGTTGTTGAGAGCATCAGGAACGTATCAAGGGTGGTCCCTCAGGATGATTGGAGCTATGTCTCTAATCTCCTTAAGTACAAGCCTGATTACATCATTCATGGTGATGATTGGCAGGTTGGTCCTGACAAGTATATCCGTGATGAGGTATTCAAAGTAATGGAAAAGTTGGGTGGTGAGGTTATCGAGATTCCTTACACCCAAAACATCTCTGCTTCTGGTATCAAACAAGAGATTGATGCTCTTGGTGTAACTCCTCAGATGCGTCTTTCTTCTCTCCGTCGCCTTATTGCAGCTAAACCGATTGTACGTATTCTTGAAAGTCACAATGGTCTTACTGGCCTCATAGCAGAACATACTAAGGTAGAGGTGAATGGTCAGGAGCGTGAATTCGATGGCATGTGGGCTTCCTCCCTTACCGACTCTACCTCTAAGGGTAAGCCTGATATTGAGGCTGTCGATTTGACTACCCGTCTCCATGACCTCAATGATACCCTTGAAGTAACCACAAAACCTGTTATCTTCGATGGCGATACTGGTGGCAAGATTGAACACTTCGGTTTTACCGTTCGCACCCTTGAGCGCTTGGGAATCTCTTGCGTTATAATTGAAGATAAGGTAGGCTTGAAACAGAATTCACTTTTTGGTACTGATGCTGTACAGACTCAGGATACAATCGAAGGTTTTCAGGCTAAAATCCGTGCGGGTAAGGAGGCGCAGATTACTCGTGACTTCATGATTGTCAGCCGTTGTGAGTCTCTCATTGCTGGTAAGACTGTAGATGATGCTTTGGAGCGTTGTCATGCTTACGTAGAGGCAGGTACTGACGGTATAATGATCCACTCCAAAGAGAAGTCTGGAGAGGACATCAAGGAGTTTTGCTTGCGCTTTCGCGAGAAGAATGCTCATACTCCTATCATCGTTGTGCCTACTACTTATAACCAGTTCACAGAAGAGGAACTTGCTGAATGGGGTATTAATGTAGTGATTTATGCTAATCACATGCTTCGTTCTGCTTATCCTGCAATGGTTAAATGTGCAGAAACCATCCTCTATACTAGCCGTTCGCTTGAAGCATCTGAGCAGTACTGTATGCCTATCAAACAGATTCTTAATCTTATTCCAGGCACAAAGAAGAAGTAAACATTAATTTCTTACCCCTTAAACTATTTTACAAATGGTAAGACCCGAATTTTTTGTAAATATACTCAAGGAACAAGGTATAGACTTTTATGCTGGTGTTCCTGATTCGTTGCTCAAGAACATTTGTGCATATATTACCGACCACCTTCCTGCTGAGCAGAATATTATTGCTGCTAACGAAGGAGGGGCCATGGGTATTGCTGTAGGTTATCATTTGGCAACAGGTAAGGTGCCTGTAGTTTATATGCAGAACTCTGGTGAAGGCAATATCATTAATCCGTTTGCCTCTCTTACCGACAAGGACGTTTATAACATTCCTGTGCTCCTCGTTATCGGTTGGAGAGGGCGCCCTGGAGTTCACGATGAACCTCAGCATGTGAAGCAAGGTAAGGTGACAATCGGTTTGCTTAATACCATGGGTATCAACTATGCTATTCTGCCAAAGGATGAAGAGGGAGCTGCAAAGCAGATAAAAATAGCTGTCGACTTCATGAAGGCAACCAACGAGTGCTATGCCCTTGTGATAGAGAAGGATACTTTCGATACCTATAAGCTTCAGAGCGTTGAGGTAAACGAACTGGCAATGTCTCGCGAAGAGACGATTCAGAAGGTGGCTTCAAACATTGAAGATAATGCTTGTATCGTATCAACTACTGGTATGATTTCTCGCGAGCTCTTTGAGGCACGTACTGCTTGGAGCCAAGGTCATGAACGTGATTTCCTTACTGTAGGGGCGATGGGCCATGCTTCCCAGATAGCTCTCGGCATAGCTCTCCAAAAGCCTGAGCGTCGAGTATATTGTTTTGATGGTGATGGAGCCAGCATCATGCACATGGGTAATATGGCTATTACAGCCAGCATGAAATGCAAGAATTATGTGCACATTGTGTTCAACAATGGCGCACACGATTCTGTTGGTGGTCAGCCTACTGTTGGTCTCAAGATTGATTTTTGTGCAATTGCTCAAGCTGTAGGCTACAAGGCTGCTTATAGTGTAGAAACTATGGAGGCACTTGAAGCAAAACTTGCAGAATTCAAGAACGCAGAAGGTCCTGTTTTCCTTCAGATTTGCGTAAAAAAGGGAAACCGCAAGGACCTTGGCCGTCCAACTACAACTCCTATTCAGAACAAAGAGGCTTTTATGGAATTTCTTAACAAGTAAAGTATGAAAGTAATTCTGTTTGCTGATATACACGCCAATCTTTCTGCTTTTGAGGCGGTTCTAGCTGATATTGAGAAACACTATCAGCCAGATGCCATGATTAGTCTAGGTGACTTTATCGACTATGGTATGCGTTCAAATGAAATTATTGAACGTATACAAACTGTTAATATTCCATTACTTGCCAATTTGAAGGGCAATCACGAGAAGGCTTTGATTGATGGGGAACTCTCATGTTTCTCTTCAGAAAGAGCTCGTGTGATGTCCAAATACACAAGAAACCATCTCACTCAGACATCTATTGATTATATAAGCAATGTGATGCAAGAGCCAATGCAAGAGTTGGAAATTGGTGGTAAGAAAGTACTTCTTTTACATGGAACTATTGATGATCCCTATTGGGGAAAACTGACTCCAGCAAAAGTGGAAGATGAAAAGTATCAGGATTTTGACTACGTATTGAGCGGTCACATTCATCAACCTTTTAAGATAGATGTATTCTTCAAAGTTGACAATCCAATCATGCGCAATCAGAAACGTACGACTTTTATCAACCCAGGTTCAGTTGGACAACCTCGCAATCAGAATCCATATGCACAATATGTGTATATCAATTTTAAAACGGGGGAAACCCATTTCAATGCAGTTCCTTACGATATTGAAGCTGAACAATCTCTTTTCCCCAAAGAGATAGATACTTTTTACAGCGAACGATTAAAATTTGGAATATAAATGAAGAACTTATATGTAATAAGTGGTGTTACTGGCATGACGGGTAGTGAACTGTCTCGTCAGTTTGTTTCTCAGGGTCATACGGTAATCGGTTTCGACAACTTCTTTGCAAGTTCTATTGATACCGTTAAAGACATTATTGACAATCCCTCGTTCATCTTCTATAATTACGACATTAACAAAGTCGCTCAGATGGATGAAGTATGCGATAAGGCGAAAGAACTCAAAATTGAGTGCGATGGCCGTCTGGTGTTTATCAATTGTGCTGCTGTTGTCCATACAAAGCATTTCTATGAGGTAGAGAGTACTTTTCAGACTAACGTCCTTGCTATGAAGGATTTCTTGGAGCGTGCCATTTCTATGAGGGCTGATACTTACATTAATTGTTCAACTTCGGAGGTTTACTCAATGCAGTCTTGGAATGAGAATGGCGGTGTGAAAGAATCTGATTATTTGGCAATGTCAACAGCGGAACATAGCCAACGTACAAGTTATGCTTGCGGCAAGTTGATGACTGAATTCTTTATGAAAGATGCTGTTGGCAAGGGACGAATTAAAGGTTGTTCTATTCGCTTTGCTAATGTATATAGCAGGCACGAGCGTTTTGCAGAGCACATTATCCCTCATATCATTGATAATCTGCTTGAAAGCCATACCGTAACCCTTCTTGAAAACTCGAAGGTGAACAAACGTACCTTCCTTCATAATATTGATAGCTGTCGTGCCGTTATGGAGCTCATCGCTTCTGAGGATGCTCTTGATGGTACTGTTTATAATGTGGCTACTGAAGAGGAAATTGCCATTATTGATCTAGTCAAGACGATTGCAATAAAAATGGGCATCAACGATGTGGATATCCGTTTCGAAGGTTACCGAAAGTCTGATCCTGAGCGTCGATTGCTCAATACGGACAAGATTCGTACCCGTACTAGCTGGAAACCTATCATCACTCTCGATGAAGGCCTCACGATGTGTGTAAATAGTATCAAGAAATGAAATATTTGATTATAACTGTTGCTGGAACGGCTACGCGTTTTAATCGCGACACTAAGGAAGAAACCCTCAAATGCTTGTATTATACCGATGAACCTCAATACGCTCTTCTTGCTCAATTGCTGAAGAATTGTGGTGAGTACGATAAATATATCCTTGTGGGGGGCTACCTTTATGAGAAGTTGGGAAGATTTGTAAAGAACGAACTCTCTGGTTATGGCAAAAAAATAGAACTTGTTTACAACGAGCATTTCAAAGACTATGGCTCCGGCTACAGTTTATACAAAGGTATAGAGGCAATAAAGGAGGCAGGTGATGTGACTTTCGTAGAAGGCGACTTGTTCTTTATGGCTACAGATTTCAGGCAAGTGTATAATTCGCCAAAGAGTGTGATTACCATTAACCGAGAACCAATCTACTCGAATAAGGCAGTTGCGTTATACATTAACGTTGATGGCAAACCAAGGTATTTATATGATACGAATCATCAGACATTAACTGTATCAGAGCCATTCAAGGCAATCTTCAACAGTGGTCAGATGTGGAAATTTTCTTCATCTGAGAGGCTTTTGAAGACTGTTGATTCGCTTACAAAAGAACAACTTCAAGGTACTAATCTTGAAATAATTCAGGCTTACTTTAGTGATATGAATAGTGAAGAGTATGATGTAGTGACTTTCACTGACTGGTTCAACTGCAATACTGTTGCAGATTATGATATTGTAAGAAAATTGATGTAAAAATGAATATGGCTATATTAGAAAGAGATTACAGAATAGATGGAATAAAGTGGTTGCTCATTGTATTGGTTACATTCGGTCATGTAATAGAACCTGCTTTAAGCAATCCTATTGCCAATAAGCTCTATTCTATAATCTACATTTTTCATATGCCATTATTCGTCTTTATCAGTGGTTATTATGCAAATGTTAAGGATAAAGAAAAACTGATTAGTAAAGGTTTTATGCTTTTGGAAACATTTTTGGTTGTGATGATTCCTCAATGTTTTTATTATGGAAGTATCATCCCTTTACTAAATCCGGAGAACTCAGGCTGGTATTTAATCAGCCTAATAACTTGGTATATTATAGTTTTTTTGTTGATTACCAATAAGCTAGTTGGCAAAATTGTTGTACGATATGATGGAGATGAGGGGGGAAGTTGTTGATATTCAGTTGCTTGTTGGCAGTATTTGCATACATGCTTCCGTTGAAACAATTTGGTAACCTGTTATCGTTCCAACGGTCGTGTATGTTTCTACCATTCTTTATGATGGGTTTCTTGAGAAGAGTAAAAGGTCTACCTATTATTCCTGATGTTTCAAAATGCATAAAGCTTGTTTTGGCTATAGCCTCTTTAGTATATTTTGCTTTTTGTCTCATCTATAGTGGCCGTATACTACATGTATTAGAGTTTAATAATGCCAATGTGTGGCACATGTCAAATTTGTACAATCAAAATATAGGAATGCTTCTTGTTTTGAAAGTATTGGTTTATATTGGATCAATTATTACTACATTCGCTGTTTTAATGTTTGTGAACCTCCCCAAGTCGATATGTGCTTATGGATCAAAGACTTTAGCATATTATGTAATACAAGGCATGTTTGCACACATATTATCAACCTATTTGCAAGTTAATTTTTACCAGGCCTTGTTTCTCTGTGTTTGCATATTAGTCCTTACAACAGTTCTATTACGATTTGTTGATTCTAAATTTATTACAAACCCGTTTTCTACTTTATTAAAATGGAAATACTGAACAGAAAACTTTCCCTTCTCAAAGGGAAGGTTGAAAATAGTCAGCCAATAACTATTATGATTATTGGTTTGGGTAGCGTTGGATGCTACTTGTTGGATTATCTTGTATCACTAGGTGATTCACAACTTCGTCTTGTTGTGGTAGGACGTAATGCAGAAAAGATGCAGATGGATATAAATATTATTCGTACTGCTTCAACCATTCGTCACCAGTGCCGTAGCGAGATTAAGGTGGTTGATAACTGCGACCTTAACGATGTGAACAGCATTGCAGCTGTACTTGAAGCAGAAAAGCCTGACTTCATAGTAAATAGTAGTCGAGTTTACTCTGGTTTGAAGTATGGTAGCATCTCATGGAGTAATCTTCGTGCATACGGCATTTGGACTCCGCTTTCTATTCGATATGCAAAGAATATAATGGAGGCATACGATAAGGCCAACTGTGAGGCAATCTCAATCAATACTTCATATTCCGATGCTGTTATTCCTTGGCTAAAGTCTGCGGGTAAGGCTTATTTTGACTTTGGTAGTGGTAATTTGAATCATCTTGTGCCTCGTATAAAATTCTATATTGCAGAGAAATATGGTATAAAGAATTTTAATGACATTGATGTAACTATTGCGGTATCACATTTTCATGATGTTGTCATTTCTAAGGAAGGTCATGCAGAAGGTCAGGACATCTTGCTTGATATAAAGTTTCAAGGCAAGGATATGGATTTTAATAAGGAAGAACTTCTTAAATCCTGTTCTATAGCAATGCCTGTAGATCAGAAGCGCAATATGATGAATGCTTCCAGTAATTTTGATATCATATTCTCTGTGCTTACTGCTCTTCGAGAGGAAAAACAAGTCAAAATACATACTCCTGGGGTAAATGGTGAAATTGGTGGTTATCCTATAATTATTGATGGAGTAACTGCTACTGCCAAGTTTGATGAGTCTGTATGGACTATAGACCAGATGCGTAAAGCTAACCGTGAGTCAATTTATTGTGATGGAGTAGAGAATATAACTGACGCTACTCTCGTCTATACTGATGAACTTGTAGCTAAGGTAAAGAAGTCGTTTAATGTTGATTTGCCTAAGTCGGTAAAGTTTGTGGATATTGAAAATGTAGCAGATTTAATTATCAATCAGATAATTAAACCTCAAGTGTTTGTTTTTGTGCAATAATTTGTAAACTAATGGCAGATAATAGATTGTTGTTAATTTTCTGTATAATCTTTAACTTATAGTTTTATGATATACACAGCTATGTAAGCACTTTAAAAAGTTCAAAATGAAATGTTAGCCTTCGTTGTAAATTAAAATTAGCAAGATATGTATAGCAGCGAAGATTTAGCAAGTTTTTATTTTCAGTACCAGACCAAGGCTTTACCTCATGTCAAGTTCCTCCAGTCCTTTTGTATGAAGCATAAAGTTCCTATAATATTTTTCATAAGTGGTATAAGGATACGCGTAATAAAATAATTACAGTTCTATATCTCCGATTGTTCAAATGAAAAATGTAATAAATATGGATATCACAACAAAGATAAAAAGAAGTAAATTACTTTATTACGTCTACTATTACGTAATGTCAGGTTTGGTAAATTTGTACAAGTTGTTCTTGAAGCCAGACGGTAAACTCATGCTTTTTGTATGTTATGGTGGACGTCATTATTCCGATAGTACGCGAGTGATTTATGAGGCCATGTTGAAGGATGAACGTTTCAAGGACTATATCATATATTGGGCTTTTAAGAATCCCGAGAAATATCCATTCATTCCAAATACGGTTAACGTCAACAGCCTTAAGTATTTCAATATAGCCTTGAGGGCTAGAGTTTGGGTGACGAACGTAATTGTGGAACGAGCACTCAATTTTAAAGGCATCAATACTTACTATATGCACACAACTCATGGAGTATTATGTAAGTTGGATGGTAAAGATGCTATTGATTCTGCTAATTTCAGGACTTTATCAACATTCAAGTGGGATTGCTGTTTTGCATCTTCTGATATTGAGAAGTATGTGTATGCTGGCATGTTCGGAATACCAATAGGCAAGATGCACGTAATCGGTATGCCTAAGAATGATATTTTGGTGCATTATACGGAAGACTACAGAAGTGAATTGCGCAAGAGAATTGGAATTCCAGAAGGAAAGAAGGCTATTTTGTATGCACCAACATTTAGAGAAGAGGCTAACTTTAAAGAGGTATTTGATGTGGATGTAAACCTTTGGAAACAGAATCTGGGCGATGATTATGTTTTGTTATATAGAGCTCATCCAGTCATCAGTTCGGATACAAAACAGAACAATGATTTCTTTATTGATGTAACAAATTATGAGGTCGTAGAAGACATTATGATTGCTTCTGACCTTCTTGTTTCTGATTATTCGGGCATTATTTTCGACTACTGCATTATGGATAAACCAATCTTCTTGTGGCCATACGATTATGATAAGTATAATGCCATCAGAGGTCTGTATTTTGACATTCGTAAGGAACTTTTGTATAAGGAAGATCAAGGTGAACTGACTAAGGTGATTAAGGAGGCAGATTTTAAAAAGGTAGTCGAGGAGTATGTTATTCCGTTCAAGAATAAGTATGAAACAGAATATGGAAATGCAACCAGCAAGGCTCTTGATTTGATTTATAACAACATTCAATAATAAATAAACTCTTTATAATAGATTGGATCTTCTTGTCTTCCTGTATATTGAGGACATCATTGTTATGTTTTCATGTTACTATATGTCTTCTTGTAAGGAAGAAAAAGAGTATGCATCGTAAGAAAGTTTTGCTGATTTTTTCTAAGACTCATATAGTAAGCAGTCAAAAAATGGCTATTGATTGCAACCTCTATCTTCGCTGCGAACAAAAATTTTAGAATTTATGTATAGCAGTGAAGATCTTGAAAGGTTTTACTTTCAATACCAGACCGAGGCTTTGCCTCATGGAGAATCTCTCCAATCGTTTTGCGTTAAGAACAAAGTTCCTTATAACATCTTTCAGAAATGGTACAAGGATACCCGTAAAAAAGTAGTTGAAGTCCAGGTTGATGGTGCTCCTGCAATTGGTCATGAGGAAAAATCCAGGGCTAGTGATCAACCTCAACCGGTATCACCAAGCAGAGATGATCACCCGGTTCGTATTTGGGTTGGGATTCGTATCAGCAATGGCTTGCATTTGTCCCAAAAGAATTTAAGCTACCAGGATTTGGTTCGTATGGTAGAGAAGTTGGAGGAGTTATGTTGAGTGTTACCGGTCTGAATCATTTTTATTATGTCCGTGATTTTACCGATATGCGTTGTAAACACAGCCGTGTGTTGTCTGTCATTCGTGAACGGCTTCACCGTGAGCCCAATGATGGAGACGTCTTTAT
>OGFY01001208.1_pt1 | contig 20346 bp, 18 predicted proteins | sample 1570951 | NCBI WGS metagenome assembly OGFY01 (sample SAMEA2581942, study PRJEB24529) | metagenome | biome: Human gut stool | place: China | collected 2011
GATAATCCGAAACGACCGGCGCGGCGGAAACCACTCTCGCGCGCGAATCGGCAACCTGTTTCGAAAGCGCGGAAGCGATTCCCGCCGAACACAGCGTGGTAATAAACGCAAAAAACGCGTATGAAGATTGATATAATCCAAGACCGTAACATCCGATGAAAGCCACAAGAGGCACGCGGTAGAGCGCGCCGAGGCATTTCACCGCCGCGCCGGAAATCCCCAGAGTTGCCGCCCCGCGCAAAAACGTTTTTCTTTTCATACCCCTATTTTGCGCCTTGCCCGCCGTAAATATGCCAAAAAACAACGAACGTAGCGATTTGCGGCAAAAAGCGCCGGAATACGCTTGCAAAACACATCGGAAAATGCTACAATTTTATTATCACAACAGCAAAAACGGAGAAGAATAAAAAACAAAATGGAAAACGCCGTCGATAAAAAAGTTCTCGCAAAACGCTCCCGCACGATGCCGATGATTATTTTCGTAATCGGCACGTCGCTTCTTGGCGGTGCGGTTTTCTATACAACGCAACTTTCCGCCACGCGCGACAAGGCGTTTATGCTCACGTTCACGATTATCTTTTACCTTGCCTCCGCCGTAATGTTTTTCTTTTCCGTCCGCTCGCTTTGCAAGCGAAAAATCGCCGCGGAAGCAGACGAAGCCGCCGTGTATCTGTACTTCGGCGGCAATAAAAAACCGCCTGTCGCGATTTCGTACGCCGATCTCGCCGATTGCCGCATGCGCCTCGCCACCGCAAGAAGTTACGGCAACAACGCAAGCAGAACGATTCCTCTGTTTTTCACGTTTTCGTTCGGCACGTTGTATGTCTACACAAAAGAAAAGACGTATACCCTGCAGAATATCGCGCACGTGCGCAACGCGTGTATATCGGTGCGCAACGAAATGAATCAGCACAAAGAAAAAGCGCGTTAAAAATTCTTTTTCGTCGCGAATATCGTTGACAAACCCGCACGAAAAGCTTATAATGAAAATACTTCGGCAGGGAGTAGTCGGGGCAAAGCATACGGCGGCGCGAAAGAGCGCGCGGGCTTTCCCGTCTGATAACGGTAACACGGCTTATCTTTGCGGCGCGGCGGAACGTCGGTAACCGCAAAAAAGCCCGGGTCAGAACCAAGCGACAAGACTGTTTCGAAAATGCACTTTTTAAACAGCGCGTTTTCGGAGCGGTTTTTTGTTTTTTCTTACATATCGCCTTCCCCCGAGTCGGGCGTTGCCCGTTTCATAACGCACCCGCAGGGTGTTTCGTAACGGACTGTTTCAAGCCGTTTGAAATATCAATTTCTGCCTTTGATAAAGCCTTCCCCCCGGGGGGAAGGTGCTGAACGTAAGTGAAGCGGATGCGGGGCGCAACTTGTTTTCCGATAGAAACATTTCAAACGAATGAGCGTATCTTGTTTTCCAACAACCGCCCTCTCGAGTGCAAAAAAATCCCTTCTTTAAAATCTTTTCAACTTGTCAATACTAAAAAACACCAAAAAGAAACAACAAAAAAATCAAACATGAAAACGGAGGTTTTTATGGACTTTTTAATCGAAACGCTCAGGCAGGTAACGCTGCCGCAGGTGGCGATGTGGATCATCGGCGGCGTGCTGATTTTTCTCGCCATCAAAAAAGACATCGAACCCGCGCTTCTTCTGCCCATGGGCTTCGGCGCAATTCTCGTAAATATTCCGGGCTCGGCAGTCATCGCCGAAGACGGCATCATCGCCTCGCTGTTCAAAGTCGGCATACAGGCAAGCGAAGCGATGCCGCTGCTCCTTTTTATCGGCATCGGCGCCATGATCGATTTCGGACCGCTGCTTTCCAACCCCAAACTCTTTATTTTAGGCGGCGCGGCGCAATTCGGCATCTTCGTTACGCTGATTCTTGCCTCTTTAATCGGTTTCCCGTTAAACGACTCGGCTGCCATCGCCATCATCGGCGCGGCGGACGGTCCCACGTCCATTCTCGTCGCGCTGAAACTCGCTTCGAAATACGTAGGGCCCATTATGGTGGTAGCGTATTCGTACATGGCGCTTGTGCCCATCGTTCAGCCCGCCGTGGTAAAAATGTGCACCACAAAAAAAGAACGCCGCATTAAAATGAAATATCGCGCCTCGCAGGTAAGCAAGCTCACCAGAATTCTTTTTCCCGTGCTTGTTACCATTATTTCCGGCTTGATTGCCCCCGCGTCCCTTTCGCTTGTGGGCATGCTGATGTTCGGCAACTTAATCCGCGAATGCGGCGCGCTCAACACCCTTTCCGATACCGCGCAGAACACGCTTTCCAACTTAATCACGCTGCTTCTCGGCATTACCATCGCTTTCCAGATGCAGGCGGCGCAGTTCATCACGTGGGAAACCTTAATGATTATGGCGCTCGGATTGTTCGCGTTTGTTTTCGATACCATCGGCGGCGTAATGTGCGCAAAAATCATGAATCTTTTCAGCAAGGAAAAAATTAACCCGATGATCGGCGCCGCGGGCATTTCCGCCTTCCCCATGGCGGCGCGCGTGGTGGAAAAAATGGGCATCAAAGAAGATTCCACCAACCACCTTTTAATGCACGCCGTCGGCGCAAACGTTTCGGGGCAAATCGCCTCGGCAATCGTGGGCGGACTGATCATCAATCTTGTGCTGCCCCTGCTGTAAGGCGATAAAAAGGAGAAACTGATTATGAATATTTTTTCGCTTCTCGCAAGCGGTTTAACCCCTATGAATCCCGACACGCTGAAAGCCTCGCTGAAAATCATGTGGCAGGGCTTGCTGGCAATCTTTATCGTTATCGGCTTGATTATCCTTGCCGTGCAGCTCACGAAATTCTGCGTAAATAAAGCCGAAAGCGCCAAAAAAGCGCGCGAAGCCAAAAAAGCGGCAAGCGACGCTTCCGCCCCGCACGGCGACGGGGAAGCAAGATGATTTCCGCGCTTTTGCGCCTGTTCGGCTGCGTGCGGGGAAAGGGCGAATACGAAAAAATCAACCGCGAAAAATGCGCTTCTTTCGCCACGGGTACGGGCATTTTTATCAACGCGCTTCTGTTTGCCGCCAAATTGACGGCGGGCATTCTGGCTGCCTCCGTCGCCGTCGTTTCCGACGCTTTCAACAACGCTTCCGACGCGGTTTCGTCGCTGGTAGCGCTCGTCGGCTTTAAAATGGCGGCGAAAGCGGGCGATAAAGAACACCCGCTCGGACACGGTCGCATGGAATACGTGGCGGGACTGATTGTGGATATGCTGGTTATCCTCGTGGGCACGGAGCTTTTAAAGTCCTCCGTAACAAGCATCATACACCCCGAACTTCCCTCGATTTCCGCGCTGACGGTGGCTTTTTTGTGCTTTTCGCTGCTCGCGAAATCGTGGCTGTACGTATTCTATAAAAAAGTCGGCAAAAAAATCAATTCCGTCGCCCTGAAAGGCGCGGCAACCGACAGCATTTCGGACGTCGTGGCAACGTTCGTCGTACTTCTTTCCGCCCTCTGCGGCAAATATTTCGGCTGGAAAATCGACGGCGTCGCGGGGCTTTTAGTGGCGGCGTTTATCCTTTTTTCGGGCGTCAAAGCCACCAAGGAGACGGTAGATTTGCTGGTGGGCGCGCCCCCTTCGAAAGAATTTGTAAACAACATCTATCAATTCGTCGGAAATTACCCGGAAATACTGGGCATTCACGACGTCATCGTGCACGATTACGGTCCCGGTAAGCTGGTGGTTTCGTTCCATGCGGAAGTCCCGGCGGACGACGATATCAATCTCGCGCACGAGGTAATCGACCGCCTCGAAGAAGATATTCACGAAAAATTCGGCTGTCTCGTAACCGTACATATGGATCCCATCGTCATTCACGACGAGATCGTCAACGACATGCGCGATTTCGTCCGCAGCGTGGTTGCGCAGACGGACGAAACGTTCACGATGCACGATTTCCGGATGACGTACGGCAAAGATCGGAAAAATCTGATTTTCGATTTATCGGTGCCGATTGAAAGCAAGTGGGTGCTTGCGGACGCGGAACGCGCCGTCGCCGCAAAAATCCACGAACTTCGCCCCGATTGCTACGCCGTCATCCGCGCCGAGCATCCTTTGGTATAAAAAAATATTAAGAGTATCCTTCATGAAAAACGAAATCGCAAAGAAAATCGGCGCAAACTTGCGGGAAGCGCGCAAAATAAAGGGCATATCGCAGAAAGAACTGGCAGCCGAACTCGGCAAAAAACAACCCGAATACAGCGACTACGAAACGGGTAAAATTCAGCTTGATTACGAAAAAATTATTTTTCTTTGCAAAAAATTAGATATCACGCCCAACGAATTATTCGATACGGACTGATTCCGAAATTCAAAAGCGGCTATTTTTTTGCCGCCGGATGATGCCGCCCGATGCCGCCCGGATAAATCGCAAATACACTGCAAAAAAACGGAGCTTTTCGCTCCGTTTTTTCATTTTAAAATCATTTTTCATAAGCTCGTCAGCGCAAGCGTGGCAAAAAACGAATACACGTAAATCATTACCGCCACCGCGGCGCAAAGCAGCGAACGGAAAGCGTTGATCCGCACGGAATTATACGCGCAGGGGCAACGAATTATCTTTCAAAAATTTGTATTTTTACGGCGAAACAGCCATTTTATTTACAGTTTAAAGCACTTCCGTACGTCTTTAAACGCGCCCAGTACAAGAAGATGAATTCCCTCTTCGAGCACCGAATTGCAGTTCACCGCCAAAGACATTTTTCCGTCTTTTTTAATCGCCAGAATATTCACGCCGAACCGCTTTCTGATATCGATATCCCCCACGGTTTTACCCGTCCAGGCGGCGGGCGGCGTTACTTCGAAAATTCCCGAATCGTCGCCGAGTTCGATATAATCGCTCAGATTATCCGAAGCATAGCGTATCGCCGTCCAGTGCGCAAGCTGCCGTTCCGGGTACACGATGTTATCCGCGCCGTTCCGCAGCAGAAATTTCCCCTGTACGTCGTTGCACGCTCTGGAAACCACTTTTTTCGCCCCGAAATCTTTCAACAACGACGTGATTTCAAGCGACGACTGAAAATCGTCGCCGATCGCCACGATACAAAGATCGAAACGCGGCACGTCCAAAGACTTCAGAAATTCGGCGCGCGTGCAATCGCCGATTCTCGCCTCCGTAACGTACGGCATCGCGTCGTTCACGCGCTCCTCGTTCTCGTCCACGGCAAGCACTTCGTGGTCCAGTTCCCGCAGCTTTTTCGCCGCGTTCAAACCGAACCTTCCAAGACCTATCAACAATATATTTTTCATCGGAATACTCCTTTCGCCTTACGCTTTCTTTCAGCCCACGGCAATCGTGCCGAGGGGCAATCTTCCGTCGTCGGAATGTACGCTGCCCGCCACCGCCGTAAATAACGTCAGCCCGCCGACGCGCCCGAAATACATCAGTATTATCAGAATGACGTGCGACGCGGCGGATAACCCCGCCGTAATGCCCGTCGTCAGTCCCACGGTGGCAATCGCCGAAGCCGTTTCAAACATGCACGGCAGCATCGGCAGCTTTTCAATCGTCGCTATCGCGATGCTCCCCGCTACAAACAGAGAAACGTATAAAAACGCAATCGTCGCCGCGTCCTTCACCGTATTGCTCCCTATTCTTCTGCCGAAGCACCGCACTTCTTTCCGTTTCCTCACCGCGGCTACCGCCGCGCAGAACAGCACGGCAAGCGTCGTCAGTTTCATACCGCCCGCCGTCGAACCGGATGCGCCGCCTATCAGCATCAGCGCAATCGTCGTCATCAGCGAAGCCTCGCTCATTGCCGAATAATCCACCGTATTGAATCCCGCCGTGCGCGGCGTAACCGCCGAAAAAAACGAAGCCAGCACGCGCTCTTCGCCCGAAAGTTCCGCCTTCCACGCCGCCGAGGAAAACTCCGCAAAATAGAAATATACGGCGGGCACAAACACCAGTATCGCGCCGGAAACCAGCACGGCTTTGCTCTGCACCGAATAGCGTTTTAAGCGGAATTTATTTCTACCGATGTCTCCCCACACCGAAAAACCGAGCCCGCCGCTAAGAATCAACCCGCAAATCGTAAAATTGACAAGAGGCGAACCGACAAACCCCGTCAAAGACGAAAATTGCCCCGTTTCCGCGCCCATCAGATCGAACCCCGCGTTGCAATACGCCGATATCGAATGGAAGAACGCATAGCCGATTCCCCTTGCGCCGAAACGCGAACAGAACGCGGGCATTAAAAACAGCGCGCCGATCGCTTCCGCGGCAAGCGAAAACAACAAAATAAACCGCGCGTATCTCCACGCGCCGCTGTTTTCTTCGGCAGATACCGATTCCAGCATGGTATTCTGCCCGGAAAGTCGCAATTTTCTCCCCGTCGCCACGGCAAACGTAACGGCAAGCGTTACCACTCCCACGCCGCCGATTTGTATCAGCGTGATAATCGTCAGTTTCCCGAACAGAGAAAAATAAGTGGCGGTATCGCGCACCACCAGCCCCGTAACGCACACGGCGGAAGCGGATGTAAACAACGCGTCGAGAAAAGGCAGGCTTTCCCGGCTTTGCGCCGCAATCGGCAACGCAAGCAGAACTCCGCCCGTCAGAATCGCCGCGGCGTAACAGAGGATAATCGTCTGCGCCGATGTCAGCCGCAGTTTTTTTCGAAAAACATTCATACCGCTATTATACCACGCTCGCCGAAAAAGTCAAGCGCGCGCCGCGCCCTGCGCAATTTTCTTTCGGAAAGGTTTTATTTTTTCGTTTTTTTCGTCCGCCTGCGCGCGGAAAAAGGCGAAACCCGTCCGGTTCCGCCTTTTCTCCTTTTTTTCGCCCGTTATCGCTTTATTTCCCGCCGTACGGCTTGTTTTTAACCGGCATTGCCGGGCAGTCCGGCGGCGCCCGCGCCTACGTATCCTTCGCCGCACCCGTCCGCATGTCTGTTTTCGCCGCGGAATGCGTACAAATCGAACTCCGTTTCTATATCGAAATCCTCGGCGTTGTCAAACGCGGCAAGCTTCGAAACGGAAACCTCGTACGCCGTCATCGTTTTCGTTTCCGTCTCGCTCAATTTTTTCTGATATTCGCGGCTCTGAATCCGCCCCGAAATCGCCACCTTATCCCCCACGGAAAGGTTTTTCACAAACCGCGCGTTCCTGCCCCAGGCGATGCACGGAATATAATCGGATTTATTGTACGCGCGGTTCACGGCAATCAGCACGTCGGCAATCTCGCGGTTGAACGGCGTGGTGCGGTACACGGGCGGTTTGCAGATATACCCGCTTAACAGAATCCCGTTCGGGTTTTTATTTTCGTCCGCCTCCTCGATTTCCCGCACGAACACCGTCAGCATCAGCCGCGATCTCCCGTTTTCCAGCTTGTTATAGCTCCGGAATTGCCCGGAAGCCGCCACAAACGAACCCTTTTTCAGATCGTGCGCTTCTATCAGCCTCTCGCTCACCGTAACGGGCAGAATATCCGCCTGCCCCGAAAGCCGCATCACTTTCAGAAAGAATTCGTAAAACCCTTCTCCGTACACTTCGTGCGAGAACGTTTTATCGGAAACGATCTCCCCCATCACGTACACCTTGTTGTTTTTCTCCGTCGCGTAATTCATTGAATTTTTACCTCCGTTTTTCTTGGTTTTTATCTGTTTTCGCGCGCCTTATCCGCGTTCGCTTCACCCATACCCCGCGCATTTTAACTTGCGGGCATCTGCCGCCCGTCGCTCCGCATCGAATAGTTTTCACGGTAGATAAGCTCTCCGATCGGCACGAAACGATAGCCTTTGTTCTTCAGCGCGGATAAAATCACGGGCAACGCCTCCGCCGTATGCAACCCGTTGTTGTGGCATAAAATAATCGAACCGCTTTTCACCCCGTTCACCACCCGCAGCGCGATTTCCTGCCCGGAAAGATTCTTCCAGTCCAGCGAATCCACGTCCCACTGAATCGTATACAGCCCCGCTTCCTTCGCCGTTTCCACCAGCAAGTCGTCGTAATCTCCGAACGGCGGACGAAACAACTCCGTCTTTTTCCCCGTAATCTTTTCAATCGCCTCGCACGAAGTTTTCAGTTCGCTTACAATCTGTTCCTTCGTCAGCTCGCTCATTTTCGGGTGCGTGCGGCTGTGCGTGCCGATTTCGTGCCCTGCCGCCGCGATTTTTTGTACGTATTCCGGGTACTTTTCCGCCCAGAACTGCACCATGAAAAACGTGCATTTCACGTCCTGTTCGTCCATGATTTTCAACAGCTCGTCGGTATGTTCCACGCCCCAGGCGCAATCGAACGAAATCGAAATCGTCTTATCTTCGCGTTCTACCGAATAAATCGGCAACGCCCGTTTTTTCGCGAACGCCGCGTATGCCGCCGGCGCGAACGCGTTCGCCGCAACCACCGCCGCCAGCAACGCGCACGCCGCCAGAAACAAAACCGCCGATTTTTTCCTGCCCACGCAGATTATTTTCATTTTTCACCGCCGCGTATCTTTATTTTAACTTTTTTCCCCGCGCGAAATTTTCGCTTTTTCGGGGGAATTTGCGCAAGTTTTGTCGAAAACCGTTTTTGCCGCCGCTCCCGCCGCATACTTTCACGGCGCGGCGGTTTCATTTGTTTACCCTCTATTCTATTCCCCGCCGTTCCCGGATATTCCCGCCGCGTTTTTTCGGGCGCCGTTATTTTACGCAATCGTCAAAAACGCCGCGCAAACCGTTGACATGCCCCCGAAAATATGATAAAATCAAAGAAAAAACACGGAGTAAAAACGTATGTGTATTTCCGAAGAAACCGCGATGCGCGCGGAAAACTTAAAAAAGACGTTTCGCCTTTCCGCCAAACAACGCAAAACGCAAAAGACGGCGGAACGCACGAAAACCGCGGTAGACGAACTCTCTTTCACGGTAAAAAAAGGCGAAATTTACGGACTGCTGGGGCCTAACGGCGCGGGCAAAACCACCACGCTCCGCATGCTTGCCACGCTGATAAAGCCGGATAGCGGCGACGCGTTCGTCAACGGACACAGCGTAACGAAAGAGGCGGATAAGGTGCACAACGAAATCGGCTTTTTGACAAGCGAGCTGAAACCGGACGAATTTTTCACGCCCTCGTACCTCTTCGATTTTTATTCGGAACTGCACGGCATGAGCGAGGCGAGAAGAAACGAGCGTAAAGCGCTTTTATTCTCCCGCTTCGGCATAGACAACTTCGCCGAAACGAAAATTTCCGACCTTTCCACGGGCATGAAGCAAAAGGTTTCCATCGCGATTTCCCTCGTGCACGACCCCGATTTCATCATTTTCGACGAACCCACCAACGGGCTGGACGTACTCACGGCGAAAACCGTAACCGACTTTCTGCTGGAACAGAAAGAACGCGGCAAAACGGTGCTGTTATCCACCCATATTTTTTCGCTCGTAGAAAAGATATGCGATCGCGCGGGTATTATCATCGACGGCAAAATGGCAAAGGAAGGCAGCGTAAAAGAACTCACGGCGGAAAAATCCCTCGAAGACGCGTTTTTCGATTTATATGCGGCGGTAAAAGGAGAAAGCTTATGAAAACCGTTCTCACCATCATGAAAAAAGAATTTGCGCGCATTTTTAAAGATAAGCGGCTTGTGCTGTCGCTGATTCTGCCGGGCGTGCTGATTTATTGTATTTATTCGCTGCTCGGCGGCGTCATCGGCAATATGGTTTCTCCCGACGAAAATCAGACGTACAAAATCGCCGTCGTCGATCTTCCCGCGGAAATCAGAGCCGATTTCGAAGGCGTACCTGCGCTTACCTACGAAGAAATTACGGCAAACGAGCTTGAAAACGCAAAGCAGCGCGTAACGGACGGCGAAATCGACGCCGTCGCGGATTTTTCGGCATATACGGCAACCGCAGGCGGAACCGCGCCGGGCGTAGAGATTTATTACAACTCCACCGAAACCGTTTCTTCGGGCGCGTACAAAATCCTGTATACCGTTCTTTCCGCGCGGCAAACCACAAACTTTTACATCGCCTCCGCCGACATCGCGTCCGATAAAGACGTAACCTCTATGATGCTTTCCATGATTGCGCCCATGCTGCTCGTAACGTTCATTTACGCGGGTTGCATGTCGCTCGTGCCGGAATCCATCGCAGGCGAAAAAGAGCGCGGCTCGTTCGCCACCATGCTTGTAACGCCCGTGAAGCGCAGCCATATCGCGCTCGGCAAAATCCTCTCGCTTTCGGCGGCTTCGCTGATTTCCGCGGCGTGTTCTTTCGCGGGCGTCGTACTGTCGCTGCCGAAAATGTTTCAATCGGAAGGCTCGGGATTGAATTTTTCCGCCGCCTCCTACGGCGTTTCCGATTATCTTTTGCTGCTTTTCGTCATCATAGCAACCACGCTCGTCATCGTGGCGCTGATGTCGCTGCTGTCCACGCTTGCAAAAAGCGTAAAAGAAGCCGCTTCCTACGTCGGTCCTTTGATGATTATCATTCTTGTGGCGGCGATGGGCAATATGTTTCTCGGCGATAAAATCGGCTCGTGGGCGTATTTCGTGCCGATACTCAACTCGGTGAAAGCGATGAGCGAGATTTTCTCTTCCGCGGCGAAAACATGGCAGGTGCTGACGGCGGCGCTTACGAATTTCGCGGCGGCAGGCGCGCTTTCGTTCGCGCTTGCGAAAATGTTCGACAGCGAAAAAATCATCTCCGGCTCGTAATGTTTTCTCCCGGCGCATAACCCCTTTCTTTTCCGGCAATCATATAATAAAGCAAGGCGGAAAGAGAAGAGAAAAATAAAATTTATCGCGCAATTTCCGCGGCAAAGGTTTGACAATTCCCCTTTTCGCTGTTATAATAGAAATGCGGAAACGGAAAGTTCCTTTCCCGCGCAAAATAAAATTTTTTTAAAGGAGGCACCTACCGTGGACGATCGAAGTAGAGGCGACGATAAACCCGGACTAACCGTTTTTGCGGTGCGCCTCCTTTATTCGTTGCTTTAAGCAACAATATCCGGCGCAAAGCCGTAGCGGGATAACCGTTTATCCGCCTTTCTTTCACGCCTTTGTGCAAGAGAAAAAGAAAGATGGAAGAAAAAAATTTTAACGAACTTCTCGAAAGAGAAGATTTTGAGGGCGCGGCAGACTGCGCTCTCCGGCTCGGCGCGGAGGAATTTGCAAAAGTCCTCGAAGCCCTGCCCGAAAAGTATCTGCAGCCCCTGTGCCGCGCGTTGGATTCCGATTTCCTCGCCGAAACGCTGATCCTTTTAGACGCGCCGCTGCAAAGCAAAATCATTTCCAACCTGCGCGACGACGAACTGCAGGATGTTATGGACGGCGTTTCCGTAGACGACACCGTGGAAATGATCGGCGATATGCCCGAAAAAATCGTACGGCGCATCGCGGAAAAGGAAGAAATCGTCCGCTTGTTCGAAGAGCGGCGGTTTTCCGTACTCAAACCGCTTCTCGCCTCGATGAACGCAACCGACGTTGCGGCGGTTTTCGAAGAGGTGGAAGACGAAGATCTGCCCGTTCTGTTCCGCATCCTGCCCAAAGATCTCGCGGCGGATACGTTTGTGGAACTGGATAAAGACACGCGCGAAAAACTGTTACACAAACTCAGCGATCTCGAAGTCAAAGCCGTCATGGACGAACTGTTCGTGGACGATACGGTAGACGTCATCGAGGAAATGCCCGCCAACGTGGTCAAACGGCTTCTTGCCGCCAGCGACAAAGAAACGCGCGATTACGTAAACGAAATTTTAAAGTACCCGAAAGACAGCGCCGGCAGCATCATGACGGTGGAATACGTTTCACTTCGCCCCGCCATGACGGTGAACGAAGCGTTTACGCGCATCCGCCGCACGGCGATCGATAAAGAAACCATCTACACCTGCTACGTTACCGACGCGGCAAACAAACTGCTCGGCTGCGTTTCGGCAAAAACGCTGATGATTTCCGCGCCGGAAACGAAAATTTCCGAAATCATGGACGAAAACGTGATTTACGCCCACACCGAGGACGACCGCGAAGACGTCGCGAGAAAAATTTCCAATTACGGCTTCCTCGCGCTGCCCGTAGTGGATAACGAACGTCGTCTGGTGGGTATCGTAACCGTAGACGACGCCATGGACGTCATTCAGGAAGAGAACACCGAAGATATCGCGAAGATGGCGGCTATGACGCCCACCGATACGCCCTATTTAAAAACAAGCGTATGGGGCATCTGGAAAAACCGTATTCCGTGGCTGCTTGTTTTAATGGTCAGCGCCACGTTCACGGGGCTCATTTTAAACACGTACGAAGCGCGGCTTTCGGCAATTTCCCCCGTCCTGTTCGCGTGCGTTCCCATGATGATGGATACGGGCGGCAACGCAGGCTCGCAGGCTTCCGTTACGGTCATCCGTTCTCTCGCGTTGAACGAACTGAAAACAAGCGACGTTTTAAAGGTAGTCTGGAAAGAATTCCGCGCCTCTATCCTGCTGGGATTAACGCTGGGCGCCGCCTGCCTTGCCAAGCTTATGCTCATCGATAATCTGCTGTTCGGGTTCGAAGGCTATACGCCGCTTCGCTGCGGCGTGGTGGCAAGCGCGCTGGTACTCACGGTGATCGTGGCAAAACTCGTAGGCTGCACGCTTCCTCTGCTTGCCAAAAAATGCCGCCTCGATCCCGCCGTCGTGGCAAGTCCCTTCATCACCACCATCGTAGACGCGATTTCCCTTATCATCTACTGCAACCTTTCGGTGCTGATTTTAGCATAACAACAAGCCGGCGCAAAACGCCGACGGGGTTAATTCCGTCGGCGTTTTCCGTCGGGAGAATTTTTAAACGTTATTAAAAAAGTTGACATACGCGCGAAAAAGTGCTATATAATATATACGACGATTACTTCAAGGAGGAAATCATGGCAAGAAAACAGAAATTCGACGGCGGAACGGCAAACGAAATCGCCCGCGTGGCGGTGAAGGAATTTTTCGAAAAGGGTTTCGACGGCACCAGCATGCGTTCTATCGCAGACGCCGCAGGCTGCGAAGCGGGGCTGATTTATTACTACTACAAAACGAAAGACGATTTGTTTTCAACGGTGCTCGATAACTTTTTCAGCCCGTATCGGCAGCACGCCGAAACCATCGTGGACGGAGCTTCACAGGACGCATACAAAGCGTTATATGCGTTTTTCAGATATATGAAAAGCGTTACAAGAGAATTCCGGGAAAAATATTCCGCCAACATGCACCGCACGGTGCGCTGGGCAATCCGCGAACAAACGCTTACGATTATCGAACCGTACTTACAGAAAATTTTAGAACGTCTGCTCGAAACGGGCGCGCAGCCATACCTCGCGCCGATGCCCATGGCTGCATTTCTGTCGCACGGCGTAGGCAGCGTGATTCTGCATGAGGACGCCGACTGGGTAGACGAAATCACCGACGATTTACGTAAAACAATCGATTTGTTAATCGGCGTTACCGGCGAATCTGCTAACAAGTAACACACATACGGCAGGAATAAAGCGGCAGCCGTAAAAACTCGGTTCCCCATAAGAAAACCATTCGCGGCAATCCAAGGAGTATTTTATGATCAAGCCTAAAAGAAGCGCACTTATCGTATCCATCGCGCTGTTTGCGCTGTTTTTCGTGTTCACCGTGCTCGTCGCCACGGCGGATAAAGCCGCGGGCAAAGTTCCCGGCACGGAAATCGGCTTATCTCATCTCAATCTTGCGTTTTTCAACGCCACGCACAAAAACGGCGAAATCTCGCAGGGCTGGTATAAACTTACTCAGTTTCTCGGTTACCTTGCCTTAATAGAAGCAGCGGGCTTCGCCGTTTACGGCGTAGCGCAGCTGATCCGGCGCAAAAGCCTTAAAAAAATCGATAAAGACCTGTTCGTCCTTGCGGCGACGTACCTGCTGCTCGCGATTTTCTATGCGGCGTTTGAAAAAATCGTCATCAACTACCGCCCCGTCCTTGAAAACGGCGAAATCGCAGCGTCCTATCCCTCTTCGCATACCATGCTGACGCTCACTATCGCGGGCAGCGGAATTTTTATGTTGCGCGGCAGAATCTCCTGCAAGCCCGCGCTGATTTCGGCGGAAACGCTGTCCGTCGCGGTGATGCTCGTCATGGTCGTCGGCAGAGCGTTTTCCGGCGTGCACTACCTTACCGATATTTTCGGCGGCATGCTGCTTTCGTCTGCAATCGTATCGCTTTTTGCCGCATTTTTACCTGAAAATCCGCGCAATGCGAACGCCGCGCAACCGACGGGAATTCAAGAAAACGAATTTCATTAAAATTACGCAGAAAAAATATCGGCATCGAATCGTATCCGTTACGCGATTTACGGCGAAAAATCCGATTGTATTTTTTTTCGTTGCCCGGCAGGTCATACGTTTATTTTAATACAATCGGAGTCTTTTTTCAACTCATCGGTAAACCTTTTTCCAACCACGCGACTATCGCGTGGTTTTTCTTTATATCAACAATTAAAAAAGAGGCTGACGCCTCTTTTTTTAAAAGATATTTATAAACAAATCGTCGTATTTGGTATTCTGCCCGTCTTCGTCAAGTTCTATATTTATCCTTTCGGATAACCGTATATCCTGTGATGACGCGCCGATGAGAATTTCAAAATACCCATTTTCAATATACCAGTCTTTTTTTACCGTACTATAATATTCAAATACGTTTTTATCAAGCAAATGAGAAATCCGTTTCGTTTCCCCTGCCTTTATCTCGGTTTTCGCAAATGCTGCCAGAGAAAGCGACGGAACGTCTACCATTGCAAACACATCCCTTACATAAACCTGACTGATTTCTTTTGCAGCAACGTCGGAAATATTTTTTACGTTATAACTTATCAAATACTCCGCTTCGCCTTTCTTTTCGATTTTCAAATCCGAATACTCGAATTTCGCATAACTTAAACCGTAACCGAACGGAAATTGAACGGGTATATTGTTCTTAGCGTAATATTTATAACCGACATTTACCCCTTCCGCATATCTCTCGACAAAATTGTTGCCCTTGGAAAAACAAGTCGGGTTATCTTCCATTTTGTTAATAAATGTTTCGCTGAGTTTTCCGGACGGACAAACTTTACCGATAAGTATATCTGCCAAAGCCTCGTTTGTCGCTTCACCGCCAAAGCCAGTATAAATAATCGCCTTGACTCTATCCTTAAATCCGCTCATATCGATGCAACTGCCGGCGGTAACGATTACTACCACGTTTTTGTTTACATCGCAAACCCGATTCAGGATATCTTCGTGGATTACCGGAAGTTTAATATTTTCTCTATCGAAACACTCGCTTTCTACCGTGGCGTTGTTACCGACGCAAACTATCGCTAAATCGCTTTCATATGCCGCCTTTATAGCGGTTTTACCGAGAAACTCTCTGTTTTTATGTCCTAAAAAATCTATATTATTATAAGCATTATAATACTTCACATCACATTCCGGCAAAAATTCGGAAAGTAATTCGCTTAAAGGCTTTTGCTTATATTCGCAAAATCCCTCCAGGCTTGAAGATCCCCCTCCGTACATTTCGGGTTTTTTAGAAATTTCACCGATAACGGCAATTTTACATTTTGTCTTTAACGGGAGAATGTCGTCATCGTTTTTCAACAACACGATGCCCTCTTCTAAAATTTTAACAGCAATATCGTGTCGCTCCTCCACAGTAGTATCAACTTTTCTTAATTGCCTGTTTGCTTCGATTTTATCATACAAATTCAAAATTCTCGCACAAGATTCGTTGATTTCGTCTTCTGTAATAAATCCTCTCGCCAAAGCGTCTTCCATATTTTTTTGTGAACGCTTTTCATATGGCATTTCAAGGTCAAGCGTTGCTTTTAAGCATTTTGCCCTATCGTGAACTGCACTCCAATCCGATACGATTACGCCGTCAAAGCCCAATTCATCGCGCAACACTTCTTTTAATAGCCATCGATTTTCTGATGCGTACCAACCGTTTACCGGATTATAGCTACACATTACCAGCCAGGGTTTAGCGTCGAGAGCGATTCTGAACGCTTTCATGTAAACTTCTCTCAACGTTCTTTCATCGACTTCTGCAGACACGGTAAATCTTGCATATTCGCGATTGTTTGCGCAAAAATGTTTCAGCGTCGCGCCGATTCCTTTCTTTTGTACCGCTTCGATAAAAGACTTTGCAAGCAAACCCGACAGCAACGGATCTTCGCTATAATATTCAAAGTTCCTTCCGCATGTCGGCACGCGCTTAATATTGACTCCTGGCGCCAATATAACGTCTACGTTGTTTAAGATACATTCTTCGGCAATTACTTGCCCCATCAATTTTGCGCTCTCCAAACTCCAGGAATTGCCAAGGTTTTGCAAACACGGCAATGCGGTAGCCCGTTTATTTTCGCCTAATCCTTTCACACCATGCGGACCATCTTCCAAAACGTAACTTTTAAGTTTTCCGTCTAAATCCTGCGTTGTAAACGTTTCTTTCCCCGTCAACAATTTAATTCTATCTTGTATAGACAAATCCGTTGCTTTCATAATCTGCTCCACGATAAATTAAAGACTAATTTCTCTTTTTATTATATCAAATTTTCAGTTTAATGTGTACTGTTTTTCAGCACTATAACTTATAATTTTTGATACTCGCTCTCATCTGATCTTCGAATATCGTTTGAACGTATTTACTCTTGTGCGCTCTTATGTTTCTTATATTATTTTATATTAAATTAAACGGGCGGATATTCTTTTACGAATGTCCACCCGTTAAACTCACATTTGAAGGCTGTTTTCTGTGTCAATTGGTGTTATTCGGTATGTTTTTCGCAAATACCTTTCTTTATTGATTGCATTGTCACTGCACTTGTGACAGTTTTAACTAAAATTTTCAAAAAGTTAAATATATATTGTATACGTTCGCCGCATAATACGGTGCGCATAATATATGTATTAAATTGTAAGTTTTTTGAGAGGATTAAAACGCTTCTAAAATAAATGTTGGGTATAAAGAAAAATATCTCAACACTTTCTAATTTTAAGAACAAAAAAAGTTGAGCAAAAATTAAATTTTTCGTATAATATTTTCTACCACAAAAACAAAAGAAAAAAGATAATATGCTCAACGAAAACTTCCGCTTTCTTCCTTTAGTTTCAGAATTTCTTCTGCCAACAAATCTATAAACGCGTCCATTATCCCTTTCGGCACTTGCGTAAGGTCGGGTTCGTCTTTTACGATTACTTCAATTTCCTTTTCATTCTTTCTCTTCATTGCGCACCGCCCGTATTTTTTTCTTGAGTATACTTTTGAAATGTGCAACTTTTCTTCACATTAAAAAATGTTTTCCTATAAATTTTTCGTCTTTCGTTTTTTTTGCTTTTGTATCGGAAAAAGTCGCCGCCGTCAAAGAGAAAAAATATCGCTTAAAAATATAACAGCCGCTTTCGGTTTCTCAAACGTTACAATTTGAGCAAACTACCGAATACGGCTGTTTTTATATGCAAACAATGCAATATTTTTGTCTTGCGGCTTACGCGATATGTATTTTATACAAAATTCTTCGCCTGTCCTTGACTGCTTCGCCTTTTCCCGATTTCTCCTTGTTGTCGAAAGACGAATGAAAAACTTAAAAGAAAATTTCTTAAATGTGAAAGTTTCCTGCACATTTGGCTTTTATGTTTTTTCAAAAAAGATACAAGGAGCTTTACCCTATGAAAGTTGCAGTCATTTACGCGAGATATTCCAGCGACAACCAGACAGAACAATCCATCGACGGACAACTGCACGTCTGTCAGGACTATGCCAAACGAAACGATATTCTCATTCTCGATACTTATATAGACCGAGCCATGACGGGTACGAACGACAAGCGCGAGGCTTTCCAGCGAATGCTCAAAGATAGCGATAAAAAGGCTTGGGATTATATTCTCGTTTACAAACTTGACAGGTTCAGCCGTAACAAATACGAAATGGCGATCCACCGTAAGCACCTGAAAGACAACGGCGTTAAAATTCTTTCCGCTATGGAGAATATCCCCGATTCTCCCGAAGGCATCCTGCTTGAATCGCTCCTTGAAGGCATAAATCAGTACTATTCCGAAGAACTTTCTCAGAAAACCCGTCGCGGTTTACGGGAAACGAGAATAAAAGGGCTGTTTTCGGGCGGACTTCTTTGTTACGGTTATGACAAAATCAATCAAAAGGTTGTAGTTAACGAATTCGAGGCGAAAATCGTCAATCAGATATTTACCGACTATTCCAACGGAAAAAGAATTGCCGATATCGTGCGGGACTTGAACGCAAAGATGATTTTATGCAAAAATTCGCATTTCAGCCCACCGAAGATTTATTATTTACTTCAAAATCAGTCCTATATAGGTAAATTCGTCAAAGATAATGTCAATTACGATATATACCCGGCGATTGTTCCTACCGAATTATTTGAATCCGTCCAAAAAAAAATTGCCGCTAACAAATACGGAAAACATCTTCTTGTCAATCCGTATCTTCTAAAAGGAAAAATCTTCTGTTCTTGCGGTAATCCTTTGCGTTCTTACGGCGGGACTTCGAGAAACAACGATTACCACGGTTATTACTCTTGTGTAAAAAACGGTAAGCTTGCCGAATGTAAAAACAGCGTTCGTAAAGAATATATAGAGAAAATCGTTACAGACGCTTTGCGAAAAATTCTGAACGTAAAGAAAAACCAAGCCTTGCTCATAACCAAAATTATAGAGAAAATTCAAGCCGATTCAAACAATATGAATACTCTTAAAAATCTTGAACGAGAGTTTTCCAAAACAGACAAAGCTTTGAAAAATATCTTAAAAGCTATCGAGGCGGGCGTATTTACCGAAACAACCAAAACGCGACTAACCGAACTTGAAACGACTAAAAAAGAATTAACGGAAAAACTTTTGCTCGAACGAGCGCGTGAGATCTTTATCCCCTCTGCCGACGACTTGGAAAAGTACTTCGCTTTGGCACTTGAAAATGTCCCGCAGTCCTTAGTCGATTTATTACTTGAAAAAGCCGTACTCGGCAACAACCGATTAGAACTTTATTTGAAATATCCCGGTAAGCCGACAGACAATCCGGACTCGCCTCCCGATAATAACGATAACCCCGACGGAACGAAAAATTCCGATCGGGGCTTTCTTTTTTATTCGTATAAATTATCTTTCAGAGATTTTATCCCTGCCGGTTGCGGCAAAAGAAGAACTCTTCTAAATCGCACCGTTTCCGTCGATTTCTATTTATAATCTGTAATTTTCTCTCTGAAAAGGACTATTTTCTGTTCACTAAATGGTTCTATTGGGGTTATACATTCCTCCCGTTAAAAATTTTTTGCCTGCGGTAAACTATCTTTCACAAAGATATCGTCCGCCGTCTGTTCGTACCAATCCGAAGTCCGTATGATTTCGCTTTCTTTCAAAACGAAACGAACGGAAACAGAAGGCTTTTCGTACACGTTTTTTCTTGCTCGTTCTCTCATCTTAAATCCTCCTGAAAAATATTTGTTCCGAACTTTTTATAAAATCAACGCGAAAACGTGGTTTCCGTGGATTCTTTTCCGTTAAAATAGGCGTACAGCATTTTTGCAATCGGTTTCGGCGCGCTTTGCTTCGCCGTATCGGCGTGATTCGGCGAATAAAAAAGCCCGAACCCGTTTTCGTACGAAGAAATCAGATGTTCTTCGCACGTGGCAAGCCGAAAATAGAAAAACGTTTCTACCCACGGCATATTTTGCTTTACCGAATCGAGCATCATTTTCATTCTCAGCGCGATGATTTCCTGCCCGCCCGAGCCTTTATACCGATCGTCGGTGAAGCCCACTTCCGTTGCCCACATTGTTTTTTCGCCGTCGCCGTATTTCACGAGAATATCGTGCCAGACGAGATTGTACTTCGTCCAATCTTCGAGTGCGGCTTCGTCCTCGTCTTTTTCCAACGCGGGTTGAAGATATGGATGCCACGCCACGATCTGCCAGTAATCGTTGTAATTCGTATTCGCGTACTCTTCGCCGGTGGGATGCCGCCGTTCTTGCACCGAAGAATACATCGCTTCGAGAAACGTTTTTCCCGATTCCATATACGTTGTGCCGGGAGATACGATTTTCGCCTGCGGATTCTTCGATTTTACGCCTTTATTCGCATAGTAGCACATATCGGCGGCGATATAGCCCGCTTCTTTTGCTGAATATGTGTTCGCTCCGTCGCCTTTGCCCGACCACCCCGCGCGGTGAAGATATATGCCCTGTTCTTCGTCGTCCCACTCGTTGCCGGGTTCGAAAAAGCCGATTTCGGGAAATTCTTCGGCGATCAGCGCATACGCGTTTTCGTACATTTTTAAAAATCGCAGATACGTTTCGCCGTCGTCGTACGGATCAGGCACGGAAGTTTCGTCGCCCACGTACCCGTAAGG
>OGFY01001249.1_pt1 | contig 19753 bp, 17 predicted proteins | sample 1570951 | NCBI WGS metagenome assembly OGFY01 (sample SAMEA2581942, study PRJEB24529) | metagenome | biome: Human gut stool | place: China | collected 2011
CGGGCAGACGGCGCGCAGTTTTTCGAAAAGTTTCAGTTCGTCGTTTTTCGGCTTTAAAAATTCCCGCACGCTTTCCGCGCTCACGACGCCTTTCGCAAACAGCCGTTCCACCAGCGAATCGAGCGCCGCGAAATCGGTGAGATTGCATTTGAAACAGTAGACAGCGAGGTCGCAGAGGCTTTCTTCTTCGAAGCCGTAATTGAACCATTTCTCGGCGTATTCGTCCACGTACGCCACGGGATTTTCCACTTTCGCGCCGAGCTTCCGCGCGATTTTATATACGGCGGCGGCGCAATTTTCGCGTTCGGTAAGGTAGTCGTCGATTTCTTTTTCTTCCGTTTTTCCGCGGGCGGAAAGCTCCGAAAGCACGCCGTCAAGTCCGCGCATCGTGCCTTTTTTGAGGTGTTTTGCCGCGGCGCGAACGGCGGCGAACGTAAAGCCTTTTTCTTCCGTCCAGCGCGTGTAGGCGGCGTAACCCGATTCGTCCGGCGCGCCCGCGATTTTCATGGCGGCGAACAACGCCAGCAGTTCTTTCTCGTGCGCGTTGTAGGAAGAAAGCGCTTTTTCCACCTGTTCGTAAGTGTATAAGCCTTCGCGGATAAATTTTTTGGCTTTATTGAATATGTACGCGGGCGAAACCGCTTCTCCCTGTTTGGAAATGCAGTATTCCACAATCAGCAGAAACGCCTGCGGCTGCATTTCGTTTTCGTCGAGAAACTGCATGTATTTCACGCTCTGGGCGTAGCCGACGTCTTTGCCGACCGAGCTCATTTTTCTGAGAAGTTCTTTATTGAAATCGGCATAGCGCGAATAATTGATGCGCGTGGGGCGCCCCGTCGCCGTGCGTACGGGCAGATACGAAACGGAGAAAGGCTCTTTGGAAAGAATTTCCACGAGATCGTAATTTTCCCAGAAACAAAACGCGTCGCGTATTTTATCTTCGGTGGTTTTCAGAACTCCCGCCATCGACGCGACGGAAAAATCGGAAGCGGTATTCTGACATAAAAACAAGCCGTAAAGGTATACTTTTACGAAGAATCCGTCCGATTCCGGCATATATTTCGTTAAAAACCGATTTTCGATCAGCGTGTAATCGTTTTCGGCGTAATCTTTTGAAAAGGAACAGAAAGACATGGAACAGCCCCCGACGGTAGATTTTTGTATTCCGGCGCGCGGTGCGTTTCGGCGCGCGTTTTAAATGAATGCTTCAATCGTCGCGCGAAGTCGCGCGGCAAGCGGCTCTGATAAGGAAGAAGATCGCCGTCGGAAGAACCTGCCGTACGATAGGGAAAACGTCGCTTGAAGAAAAGAGGCGTGATTCCGGAACGCTCCGGCGGGAAAAAGAAAATTTAACGAAAATTATCTTTTTCTTCTTTCTACGGTTGATTTCTTTTGAAAAATGTTGTATAATGGCATATAGGCAGCGAAACGTAATCAGAGTTCGTCGCAGAATAAGTACGTTAATTATAGCGGTTTTTTTTGCGAAAAGCAAGGCTTTCCGACGGTTTTTCGATAAAAACGCGTAAAATATTTCTTTTACGTTGCCGAACCGTGTTTATTCGTATAAAATAGCGGTTAAAGAGAGAAATTAAAGCTGAAAAAGGTGCAGGAATGATTTTAAGCCCGGTTACCATCTGGAAAAAATTCGATTTGACGCAGGCATTGAATGCGGAAACGGAAGCGGAAACGCTTACGCCCGCAGGTTTTGTTGCGCAGAACGTACGGCTGGACGGACATCTTCTTGCGGACGGCGGACGGGTGAAAATTTTCGCGCGGTTTACGAAGCCGCACGGCTCCGAAGCGGCGCCCGCTCTGTTATTGCTGCCCGACGCGGACGACGACGGCGCGGAGCTTGCCGATTATTTCGCGGCGAAAGGCTATGCCACGCTGATTCCCGATTATTGCGGACGGCGCGGCGGTAAAGGCACGGGCAAAGTAACGAAGAGCGATACGGCGGCTAACGAAGCGGATGCAGCGAAAGAGGAAGAAATAGCGGCGGAAGCGGAAAAAATAGCGGCGGAAGAAAATACGGACGGCGGAAAGAAAAATTATACGGTGTACCCGGAAGCGGCGGATTACGCGAATTACGAGGTATCGGGCGCGCCCGCGTATCTCGAATCGGAGAGCGTGGAAAACAGCGCGTGGATGGAATGGGCGTACGTTGCTTTATACGCGCTGGAATACCTGAAAACGCGGAGCGACGTTTCGAAAATCGGCGTATCGGGGGTGCGGCTCGGCGGAGAAATCGCCTGGATGATTACGCTTTCGCCCGATATTTCCTGCGCGGTGATTGTAAACGCGGCGGGCTGGAGAAGTCATTTATCCGCGCCGAAGTGGGGCGCGGCGTCTGCCACGGGCGAAAAATCGCAGGACGCGGGGGAAGAAGCGGACGCAGTGCGCGCGTTTATCGCGGGCGTGGAGGCGGAATCTTACGCGCCGTTCGTAAAGTGCCCCGTGCTGATGTGCTGCGCGATGGAAGATACGTTTTTCGATTGCGACCGGGCATACGATACGTTCGTGCGGTTGGGAAATCCGGACGGAAGCGCGATTGTATATTCGGCGGACAGCGGGAAGTGCATCGGTCCGTATGCGCTGACCGACATCGATTTGTTTTTAGAGCGGCATCTGAAAGGGCGGCATATTTATATTCCGAAGCCGATCGAACTTACCGTAACGGAGAGCGCGGACGGGAATCTGGAGATGACGGCGAAAACGGACGAGGACGCGCTGGTGAAAACGCTTTCCGTGTATTATGCGGAAGGGCGGAGCGGGCAGGTTTCTTCCTGCCGCGCCTGGCAACGCGTGAAAATCGTTGCGGGCGGAGAGATGAAAGACAATCGTTTTACGTGCGGGTGCGAACCGTTTTCGGGTGCGGAATACGCGTTTGCGTACGCTTCGGCGGAGTTCGTGAACGGGTTTAAAACCGTTTCGCCCGTCGTGGGAAAACGCCTGAAAATCAAAGGCGGAGACTGCGTGAAAGAACGGGTGATTTCGGCGGGAGAAAAAGACGGCTTCGCCGTGGCGGATTACCGCGCCGAAGCGCTGGGCGGCATTTTTCTGGAGAAGGAAAGCATGCCGGAAACGATTGCCGGTTACGGCGGAATCACGGGAGTATATTCTTCCGCGGGAATCAGAACGTACCGCATCAATTCGCCGCGGTTTGTGGCGGACGACGGCGCGGCGCTCAAGATGGATTTATATTCGAAAGAGGATACTTCCGTAAAAATTACGGTGGAAACGGGCGAACGCGGAACGGGCGGAGAATATTCCGTAATCGTACCCGTGGCGGGCGGCGGAAAATGGAAACGGGTGGTGTTGCGTGCGGCGGATCTGAAAGACGAACGCACGGGCGGATCGCTGGAAGATTTTTCGAAAGGCATTGCCATTGTCATCCGCCCCGAAAACGAAAATTGTCCCGTGCCCGTGGCGAACGTGCTGTGGCTGTAAATAAACGGGAAGAAAACGTACAGGCAGAATTATGAAGCAGGAAAAAGCGAACGACAGAGAGAACGGCGGGCTGATCGCCTCGCCGTTGTACGAGGAAGCGTACCGGAGCGAAGCAAGAAAATCGAACGTACGGTTTTTTGTTTCACTGTTTCTCGTCGTGTTGAGTTTTATGCTGTTCCGCGGCGTATTCGTGGCGTCGTTCGCAAGAATCGACGTGGACGGATCGTCGATGCTGCCCACGCTGGAAAACGGGGACAGGCTGTTTATGCAATTTGCCGATACGGGCGATGGCGGCTTTTTGCGGTATGCGAAAACGCCGGAACGGGGCGACGTGGTGATTGTGGACGTGAGAGAGTACCACGATACGGATAAGTACAAAGATATTCTGGCGGCGCCGTTCGTAAGCCGCGGAGCTTCGGGCGGAACGCAGACGGTGAATTTTCTGGTGAAACGGCTGGTGGGGCTGCCCGGAGATACCGTAAAAGAGGAAAACGGCAGAATTTATTATCTGACGGCGGAGCAGAAAGAAAACGGAATTACGGAGTACACCGAGCTGGAGGCGCAACCGCAGAACGTTTCCTATGCGCTGGAAGGCTGCGTTTACGAACTCGGCGAAGGGGAAGTGCTGATTCTCGGCGACAATACGTACAACAGCACCGACGGCAGGTGGTTGCAGCGGGATAAGAACGGAAATCTGCGTTCGCATCTGAAACGGGCGTACCGGTCGGAAGATATCTGCGGAGTGGTGCCCGGGTGGGCGGTGAATTGCCGCACGTTCAGCACGAAATATTATGCTTTTACGGATAAAATAAGCGCATTGTTCAAAAAGAGCTGAAAAAAATTCCGCATAAAAATCCGCGCGATAACGAAGCGTTGCGCGGTAAAGACGAAGGAGAGAAAAATGGAACGGGTGTTTGACGACGAAGATTTCAACGCGATTGTAGACCAGCGAAAGAAGGTGAAGCTGGTGTTTTATATCGTGCTGGGCGCGTATATCGCGCTGGCGATCGCTTCGCTGGCGTATTATACCTCGCTGCCGTACAAAGATAAGATGCAGGCGTTGCCGAAAGCGGTGATGTTTATTTCCACGGCGCTGTTCATCGTGTTTTTGTTTTTATACATGGGCATCAAATATCATCGGGTGAACAAATACTACAAGATGATGTATTATTTATCCGAGGGGATGAAGAACGTAGAGGAAAATTATTTCGTGGGGTTCGAACTCAACGATTTGCAGAAAGACAACGTGGACGCGATTTCCTGCGTGTTTAAAACCTGGAGCAAAAAGAAAAAAGAGTGGATGCGCCGCGAAGCGTACTGGGCAGCGGAAAAGAGTCTGCCGCCGTTCGAAGCTGGCGATTACGTGCGGTACGTGGTGCAGAGCAATTTCGTGGTGGCGTACGAGGTTTTGAAAAGAAGCGAGGAAGCTTCGGACGGGGCGGAAAGCCCTGCGACGAGCGCGGCGGAGCCGGTAAAGGCAACGGAAAAAAACGCGGACGAAGCGGCGGGCACGCCCGGAAATATGTAAAAAACGTCAAGGAGTATATATAAAATGGAAAGGAACGAAGTAGAAGAAAAGTATCGTTGGGCAACGGAGGAAATTTTTCCTTCTTACGAAGCGTGGAAAGAAGCGAAAGACGCGATGGAAAAGGAATACGCCGATTTCGATTACGAGGGCGCGTTCAAGGGTAAGCTTGGGAACAAAGAAAGTTTGCTGGCGTTGTTTTCGAAAGAATACAAGGGGATGAGAAAACTGGAAAAACTGTTTCTGTACGCCTCGATGAAGCGCGACGAGGACCTTCGGAACGCGAAGTGGAACAGCGCGGTTTCTTCGATGATGTCTTTGTATTCGAAATTCATGGCGAAAACGGCGTTTATCGACCCCGAACTGACGGCTTTGCCCGAAGAGAAACTGAAAGAGTATATTGCGGACAAGGATTTCGCGGATTACGATTATCTGCTGCAGAAGATCGAAAAATCCAAAAAGTACGTGCTTTCCGAGGGAGAAGAACGGCTTCTTGCGATGGCGGCGGAAGTTACGGACGGGTATCACGACGTATTTTCGATGCTGGACAACGCCGATCTCAATCTGCCCGAAGCTACGTTTGAGGGAAAGACGGAAAAAATCACGCACGGCGGCTACGGCGTGGCTCTTAGAAAAGGGAACGCGACGGAAAGAAAGGAATGGTTCGAAAAGTATTACGGCGCGTACATCAGGCTGATTCACGCGATTTCGCAGACGTATTACGGCAACGTGAAAAAGGACGTGTTCTTCTGCCGCGCGCGCGGGTATGCAAGCTGCCTTGAAATGGCTTTGCACGGCGAGGACGTTCCGAAGAGCGTATACGAAAATCTGATTGAAGCCGTAGACGGCGCGCTGCCGCTGATGCACCGCTATATCGCGTTGCGGAAAAAAGTGCTCGGCCTGAAAGAACAGCATATGTACGATATTTATATGCCGCTGGTGGAAAAAGCGGACATCGGCGTTTCGTACGAAGAGGCGTACGACATCGTTGTGGAAGGGCTGGCGCCGCTCGGAAAAGATTATCAGGCGCTGTTGCGCCGAGCGAAAGACGAACGCTGGATAGACGTTTGCGAAACGGAAGGAAAGAAGAGCGGAGCGTATTCCACGGGTTCGTACGATACGCATCCGTACGTGCTGTTGAATTACCAGCGTACCACCAACGAGATTTTCACGATCGCGCACGAAATGGGGCATTCGATTCATACCTATAAATCTTCGGCGGCGCAGCCGTACCCCAAGGCGGATTATACGATTTTCCTTGCGGAAATCGCCAGCACGGTGAACGAAGTGCTGCTGTTAAAACACCTTCTGAAATCCGCGCGCGAAAAGGGCGACAAGAAAACGGAAAAATTCCTGTTGAATTATTATATGGATATGATTCGCACGACGCTGTTCCGTCAGTCGCAGTTTGCCGAATTCGAACAAATCGTGCACAAGATGGCGGAGGACGGCGAGCCGCTGACCGACGAAAATCTGTGCGCGACGTATTACGGGCTGAATAAGAAATATTACGGCGACGCGATTATACACGATAAGGAAATTTCTTACGAATGGGCGCGTATTCCGCACTTCTATCGTTCGTTTTACGTGTATAAGTACGCGACGGGCATTATTTCGGCGATTTCCATCGCGCACAGAGTGCTTACCGAAGGCGAAAGCGCGGTGAAAGATTACTTCTCGTTCCTTTCGGGCGGGTGCTGCACCGATCCCGTTTCCATTTTAAAGCGTGCGGGCGTGGACCTTACCGCGAAAGCGCCTTTCGAAACGGCGATGAAGGAATTCGAAGAAACGCTTGAAGCGTTTGAAAAGATTGACGAGAGATAAAGAACGTCGGGTAAGATAACCGACGGAGAAAGAGGATAATTATGGCGAACGCAACCAACGTGCTGCCGCACAACAACGACGCGGAAATGGCGCTTCTGGGGTGTATGCTGATCGATAACGAAGCGGCGGCGGACATCGTGGAACCTCTGAAAGAAGAGGATTTCTACGGCGAAAGCAACCGCTACGTGCTGAGCGCGATGAAAAGAGTGTTCGGCTCGCGCCGTCCCATCGATCTCGTAACCCTTTCCGATCAGCTGGAAAGCGAGGGCAATCTGGCGAAAGCCGGCGGGATTGCCTACCTTACGGAACTGGCGCAGATTACGCCTTCCGCGGCGAACTATAAATCGTATTTCGATATCGTGAAGCGAGATTCGCTTTCGAGAAAGCTCATCCGCGCTTCGCAGAAAATCATAGAAGCCTGCGCTTCTTCCACCGACGAAAAGCAGACGCTGGCGTTTGCCGAAAAAAGTATTTACGATATTTCCCGGCAGACCGACCGTTCGTCGCTGAAAGGCATGCAGGAAGAAAACGTGGTGGACGGCGTGCTGAAGAAATTCGAATCGCTTTCCCTCGACAAGAACGCGTACCGCGGCGTGGAAACGGGTTTCCGCCGCTTCGACCAACTGACGAACGGATTGCAGAAATCCGATTTGATAGTGCTTGCGGCGCGCCCCGGCGTGGGAAAAACTTCGTTTTCGATGAACATCGTGGAACATGCGGCAATGTGCAACCATAAGGTGTGCGCCGTGTTCTCGCTTGAAATGCCGCGCGCGCAGATCGTGCAAAGACTTTTATGTTCGTATGCGAACGTGAGCATGGCTAAGGCGCTTTCGGGCGAACTTTCCGCGCCGGACTGGAAAAAACTCATCGACGCGGCGGAACGGCTGAAAGACGCGCCCATTTACGTGGACGATTCTTCGCGTACCACGCCTTCGGAAATCGAATCGAAATGCCGCAGGCTCAAAGCGAAAACGGGCGCGCTCGACCTCATCATGATCGACTATATTCAGCTGATGTCCGGCGGGGATTCGAAGCTTGCGGGCGCGGAAAACCGTCAGCAGGAAATCGCTTCGATCACGCGCGATCTGAAAATCATCGCGAAAGAGCTGGAAGTGCCCGTGATCGCGCTTTCGCAGTTGAGGCGTATGCAGACGAAAGAGCCGCAGCTTTCCGACCTCCGCGAATCGGGCACCATCGAACAGGACGCCGACATCGTAATGTTCATCAACCGCCCCGAAATGACGGCGACGGCGGAGGAACTTGCCAGCGGAAAAATCGTGAAAGGGGCGGCGGAAATCAATATCGCCAAGCACAGAAACGGTTCGCCGGGGCGAGTGCAGCTGAAATTTATCGGCGAATCCACGAAGTTTGTGGACGAGGACGGCGAGAACCGCCCGGAAGAGCCGCCGCAGTTCGGCAGACCGCGTTCGTTCGACGAGGAAGAGAGTGTTCTCGAATCGGCGGGATTCAACGCGCCGCCGCCTGAGGACGAGCCGCCGTTTTAAGCGGAAAGAAGTACATGGCAATGATTACGCGAATAGAAAAAGTCAACGCCGCGTCGCTGAAAGAGGCGCGGGAGATTATATTTTCCGGCGGCGTGGTGGCGATGCCCACCGAAACGGTGTACGGGCTGGGCGGCGACGCGAAAAACGACGACGCCGTGAAGAGTATTTTCGAAATCAAGGGGCGCCCGAACGATAATCCGCTGATAGCGCACGTGCACGAGGAGTACGATTTATCGAAAATCATCGATTACGATCCGCCGTACGCGAAAAAACTGCGCGAGGCGTTGTTACCGGGCCCGCTTACGCTGGTGTATCCTTCCACGGGCAAGGTATCGCCGCGCGTTTCGTGCGGGCTGAACACGCTTGCCGTACGCGTGCCGTCGCATAAGGACGCGCAGGCGTTTCTGCGGGAGGTGGATATTCCCATTGTGGCGCCGAGCGCGAATTTATCGAAGCACGTTTCACCCACTACGGCGCAGCATGTGTTCGACGATTTCAACGGTAAAATTCCGCTGATTTTAGACGGCGGGGCGTGCAGCGGCGGCATCGAAAGCACGGTGGCGGACGTTACGGGCGATTATCCCGTGATTTTGCGTCCCGGTCTGATTACGCGGGAGATGATTGCCGCTGTGTGCGGAAGATGCGACGTGTACGAGCCGGTTTTAAAGCCCGGCGACAGGGCGAAAAGTCCCGGAATGATGTATAAGCATTATTCGCCGAGGTGCGAAACGGCGCTGTTTACGGAAAACGAGGCGGACAAGGCGGCGCAAAAGGCTGCGGAGGAAGTCGCGAAAGGACGGCGCGCGTATATTTTGTGCGAACACGGCGTTGCCGTTGAGCTGACCGCGGCGGGATATTCCGTGCTGGATTTGGGCGCGACGGGCGAGGAGATGGCGGAAAATCTGTTTGCGCTTCTCAGACAGGCGGAAAAAACGGCGGACGTACTGATTGCCGTGGAACCGAAGCAAAAAGACGGGGTGATGGCGGGCGTTCTGAATCGTCTGCGCAAAGCCTGCGTTTCGGCGGACGTGCCGCATTGAAGAAATGAAAGAAGAGGCGCGGCGGATTCTGCCGAGGGAGAGTAAACCGGAAGATGGCGAAGCAGAAAATTAAAAAAATAGTGTTTGTCTGCACGGGAAACACTTGCCGTTCGCCGATGGCGGAAGCGGCGTTTTCGGCGGAAATCAAACGCAAAAGCTTGCCTGCGGTGGCTACTTCGGCGGGCTTGAATGTTTCGCCGACCGAGCGGGATATGAACGAAAAAGCGGCGAAAACGCTGGAAAATACAGGACTTATGCTGCCGTATTTTTCTTCCACTTCGCTTACGAAAGAAACGCTCCTATCGGCGGATATCGTTCTCTGCATGACGCGCGCGCAAAGCGAACTTTTAAAACCCGCGAGAAAGCGTTTTCTGGAAGAGGCGGGAAAGCCGTCGGCGAAAAATAACGTTTTCTGTTTTGCGGATCTCACGGGAGAGGATATTCCCGATCCGTACGGAAAAGACGAAAAGACGTATGCGGAAACGCTGGAAAAAATCATCGCGGCGTTTCCCGCCATCGAAGAAAAGTGGTTTACGAAGAAGCCTCGGGCTGTAAAAACAGGCGGAAAAACTTCGGTAAAGAAGCCGACGAAAAAAGCGGGAACGGGCGCAAAGAAGAAATCGGCGAAGAAAACTTCGAAGGGCGGCGCGAACGGTAAAGCGCGGGCGAAGAGCGGAACGAAAAAAAAGAGAACGGCGGCGCCGAAAAAAATATAACCGGAACTTACCGCAAACACGCGCCAAACGCTTGAAATTTTTAATAGAAAGTGATATAATCGATAAGAAAATACCCAAGAGGTTGCTCAAAGGAGAAAAGGCGTATGAAAATTGCCGTAGCATGCGATCACGGCGGATTGAATCTGAAAAAAGCGTTGCTTGCGTTTCTGGAAAAAAACGGACACGAATACGTTGATTTCGGTACGTATACCGCGGATTCGTGCGATTATCCCGATTTTGCGCTGAAAGCGGCGGAAGCCGTTGCAAGCGGAGAATGCGAGAGAGGAATCGTGATTTGTTCTTCCGGCATCGGCGTTTCCATCGTGGCGAACAAAGTACCGGGAATTCGTTGCGCGCACTGCCACGATACGTATTGCGCGAAATATACGCGTTATCATAACGACGCGAATATGCTTGCTTTCGGCGAACGCGTGATCGGCGCGGGGCTGATGGAAGAAATCGTTACGGAATTTCTTACCTGCGAATATATGGGCGGCGAGCGGCACGACAGAAGAATTGCCAAAATCAAAGCGATTGAAGAAAAATATTGCAAAAAAGAATATATAAAGTGATTTTTGCGGACAGGCTTCGGAATGAGTTCCGAAGCCTGCTCTAAAGCCCGGAACATCCGGATGATAAAAACCGAAAAACTACAGCAAGGAGATATACAATAATGGAAAAGTATGAATTTCTGGATAACCCCAAATTTCACTACGTTCAGCATCCGCTGATCGAGCATAAGCTGGCGATTCTGCGCGATAAATCTACGCGCACGAAGCAGTTTATGGAGCTTGCCGAAGAAATCGCGATGCTCGAAACGTACGAGGCGACGAAGGATTTGCCTTTGGAGAACGTGGATGTGGAAACGCCTGTGGCTACCGCGCATTGCAAAATGGTTTCCGGGCGCACGGTGGGCGTGGTTCCCATTCTTCGCGCGGGACTCGGTATGGTTTCCGGCGTATTGCAGCTGATTCCAAACGCAAAAGTGGGGCATATCGGTTTGTACCGCGACCCCGAAACGCATCAGCCCGTGGAATACTATTGTAAACTTCCCGCGGACAGCGAAATGAGAACTTTGCTTGTGGTAGACCCCATGCTTGCTACGGGCGGCAGCGCTTCCGACGCGATTACGATGATTAAAAAGCGCGGCGCGAAAGATATTAAACTTTGCTGCATCGTTTCCTGCCCCGAAGGCATCAGAAAAGTGCTTGCCGATCACCCGGACGTTGATGTGTACGTGGCGGCGATCGACCCGATTCTGAACGAGCACTGCTATATTGTCCCCGGTTTGGGCGACGCGGGCGACAGACTGTTCGGAACGAAGTAACTCCGGCTGTAAAGATACAAGCATTGAAAGCGCTGAAAGGCGGCGCGGGTAACTGTGCCGTCGACAGACTTTCGGATAAGGAAAATCATGGCGCAAAGAACGTTGATTGCGATCGGCGGAGGGGAGCTGAAAGAGCGTACCACGCTGAAAATAGACGAATATATTGCGGAAAGAGCGAAAGCGCGTGCGGGAGAACGGAGAGCGAACGCGTTGTTTTTGCCTACGGCAAGCCATGATTTCATGCCGTATTACAATACGTTTCATAAGGTGTACACCGGCGTTTTCGATATTAAAACGGACGTGGCGCTGTGCGTTTTCAAAGACGTGGATTTATCTCGCATGAAAGAAAAATTCGATAAAGCGGATATGATTTACGTGGGCGGCGGCGACACCGTGTTTATGATAGAGCAGTGGAAGAAAACGGGAATTTTGCCCCTGATTCGTGAGGCGTACGAACGCGGAGTTGTGCTTTGCGGGCTTTCTGCGGGCGCGATTTGCTGGTTTTCGGATATGTACACCGATTCTGCCGTCGAAGGAAACGGCGAAAAATATTCAATGTTTTCCGGTCTTGGCTGGATAAAAGGAAAAATTTCTCCGCATTATGGCGCAAGAATGGTTGACTTTGATAAAATTTTGTGCTATAATAACGGCAGTGCTTACGGATTAGAGGACAATTCGGCGCTTGTACTCGAAGATGAACAGGTGTGCGGCGTGATTTCAAGCGGCGGTACCGTCTGGAAAATCGAGAGTTTGAACGGCGAATTGAAAAAGACGGCGATGGCATTGACGGAAATCGATTGAGCTTTTGAAAACCGTGTAAGCAAAAAATTTGCGGATGTGGCGAAACTGGCAGACGCGCAGGTTTCAGGTTCCTGTGGGAGACCATATGGGTTCGAGTCCCTTCATCCGCACCAAACAAGAATAAAACGAACCCTGATGGAAAATCGGAGTTCGTTTTGTTTTTTACAAGAGATTATTTCGGACTTAAAATCAAACGATAAATACATCATAACCTTTAACCGAGTGTTCTGAACGCTCGGTTTTTCTATGTCGTTTTGCCGTCCGATTTATCGCCTTTCGTTTGCGTTTGTAGCACAGTGAAAAGCAAAAGTCAACGGCAAAAATTTTTACTGAAAAACTTGAAATTACCAACTATAATGTAAAATTTTTTGCCAGTTCGTTGACTTCTGTCTATCCGACTACAAAGTAAAAACCGTCTATCTTTTCCCGGTGCTACTTCCGTTTTTGCCGAAAGGCGAAGTAAATCGGAGGTAAAACACAATGAAAGAAGTAAACAAAGGCATTTTGGATAACGATATAGTTATCTCGGCAGAAAACATACAGAAAATGGGCGAAGTTATCGCCTTGACCTGTATCAAAACGGTAATCGTCCGTTCAGGCAAGGATTTGCATTATCTATACAAAGGACTATTACGAGATATGAACCGCTCAAAAGACGATTATTCGCCATTCTCAAACGCATACGACATTGCGCAAGAGGCGATGCTGTTTCTTTGCCAACATATAGGTGAGAAATTCGGTGATAACTACACAACGAAATACGGGAAGGTTGTAACTATTAAAAGTGCTTGTTATCGTTGCGCCGACAATTATTTGCAAAAGCAATACACGCGCTATATGGTTACTACAATAAGCCTTGACGAGCGAATTATAAGCGAGCCTGTAAAAACACTCGACGAGGAGCAGAAAAACGATTATACAGTCGTTGACGGGCTAATATCAAAGATGAAACTGACCGCCGCAGAATACGAAACGTTATGTGCCTATATGGCAGGACTTACTTATCTCGAAGTAACACGCCTTTTGAATATAAACCGCACGACGATTTGGCGTAGAAGAATGAGCCTGCAAAAGAAATACGCACTTGCAACAAACAGCCTTTAATATAAAAATTCAGACGGATAAATCACTATAATTTGTCCGTCTATTTTTATGCCGTATTTACGCTTTAATTTCACCTTCAAACTCGCAAGGTTTTGCTACAATGGCGATTAGGCGTGTCTTGTCTTGAACAAGAGGAAACAAATATTCCAACTCATTAAAGTCGGAATATCTTTTTATTGTTTCAAATCTCCAATTATTGCTCCGTTTGAATCAAATTCTATTTTTCTCTTATTTACTGCCGTTAAAACATATCCTAACAACATAACTACATTATCCAAGTTTTCAAATATTGTTATTTGAAGTATTGAATCTAATTCAAAAAATTTAATAACAACATTGCAAAACAAGTAGATAAATAAAGTCCAATTCAAAAAAATTATAAAACGTGTCATCCACTTATATCTTTTGTCAAAACGAAAAAAAGACAAAATTATTGCAGGCAATAAATATACAATTATTCTATACGAAATAAGAGTAAACCATTGAATAAATGATGTGATGCCACATGTTGGTATGTCTTTCCATAATTCTGCACAACCAATAAACACAAAAAATGTAGTTGTCGCGAATACTGTAATCGGACAAAGTATGACAGCCAATATTTTCAAAAGAAACAATTTCTTTTTTGCCGAACTTTTTTTCATGTACCTATCCCCAAAACAGTTTTGAATCTATCCCAAAAATTCTTATCACATATTTCGTTGATTTGCCTTATCAACTCTTGAATTTTTTGTCTATCGCTGTCTGTATAAATCAATTCGTCAGCCTTGCTTTTCTTATCGTACTTATCAAAAATATCATGCAATTTGCGCTTGATTTTTGTTTGTATAGAAGTGGATAAATTTTGAGTAATGGTATCTAAAAGATTTTCAAGCGGAGAATCGTTTTTGTCTAAATACACATTTAATTCATCAACCTTCTTTAATATCTCTTTCAAGTCAGTGTTACTTTTTACTTTCGAGATTTTTTCAAATAAATAATCAAGTAAATCATCTTTTTCTTTCCGTAATTCCTTATCTGTCATTGTAACTACCTCCGTTTGAAATTATACCACAAATTGCTGCTTTTTTCAACTCTTAAAGATATGACATCCATATAATTTAACATAAAAGTAAATATAGCCCGACTTGTTCGGTCGGGCTACAAAACGCTTAATTTTATATTATTTTACACTATAATAGACATCATCGTTAGGTAATTTGATGTTTGGAATCCAAAGTTGTTCGCCATTCCAACCCTTTGTTCCTGTAACCTTATACATTGTCAAAACCGTAATGTCAGAAAACGTGTCGCCAAGTTTTCTATCATTTTCAGACAATAATGTTCCCGTTCCTTTTGCTATGTCACGGTTTCTGCGAACAATAAGTCTTGCTTGCGTTAATGGATTCTCAGCCAAAATCGAATTGATAAAGCCCTCAAAGGACTTTGAATCCCAATCATCGCCGTCATTTACTATTTCGTTCAATAACGAATTGACAAATTTAAGGCTTACAACATAACTGTCCGTATCTTCAAATTTTTCAAGCATTCCGTCTAAAACAGAAATACTTTTATTCGTAGGCGAAAAAGGGAAATAGTTTACGCCACCGCAATATGTACATAGCGCAGTATTGTCCAATACATTTTTTCGTGTCGGTCGTAAAGATTTAGGATATGATATTTTAATATCATTAAAATCTTTGCGTTTTTGAATTTGAGCGATAATGCTGTTATTAGTCGCGTTGATATCAGAAAACAACTTAAATAATATGGGTGGCATAAAAATGCGCATCATATTTTTATCTCTATCATAGCCAAACATTCTCGCGTGTTGCCACATAGTATCCGCCTGCGGATTTTTCGATACTCTGCAATAATAAATTGTTTGGAGCATAGGAAAAGTAACGCCACGACCTAAACTATTACCTCCGACGATTATATTGATTCCTTCTTCGTATTGCGTATTTTCTTCAAATGAAACTTGCGAATTTATCGTTAATACTTTAATTCCGTCATCATCGTTTACTCTTGCTTTTATGAAACTATATATGTCATCGAACGAAGAAATATCGGCTTTTGTCGTGGATATATCGTCATACGCCTGTTTTAATGATTCAACAGTAACATCTTCGTCTATTGATTGAGATAACTCATTCAAATAATTTCCTATCTTTTCAGCAAAAGCCTTATGGTCTGCTACACGCATACTCGGATGTATTAAGAAATTACATACTGTTCCGCCTTTTATAAAAACTTCAGCAGAACTAACAAGATGTATAAGTAATGCTTTCAATAATCCGTTTTCGGGAAATTCATCGTCAACAAGAATATCTTTCCCTTCGTCATTATCCGTAAGGTGTACTATTTTGTTGTCGGGCGCAAAAATCGTATTACCGCCGATATATCCGTTGCCCGGCTTGAAGTAATATATAAAATACGGTTTCCAACCGCTTTGCCACGTTTGCAATAAATTTGCCTGTGGCGTTCCCGTCACTTCAAGATAAATACTGCTTGCGGATGTATGTTTGATATCATTGAGATTTTTATTGATTGTACTTTGTTTTTTCTTGTTTACAAGCGTATTCAGACTTGCCGCGTCCGCCTCGTCGTCAACAATAAAAAGGGCGTTTCCTGCGCAAAAATGAGTAGAGGCAAGATTGTTCTTCCATTGTTTCAATATGTTTGTATTTTTCTTTAATACGATGACAGACGGCTTTTTCAAATTGTTTTGGCAAAATTTTATGTATTCTGTTTCGTCACACACGCAAAAATCAGTCAAATCTCTTTGAGCGCGTTTGTATGTTTGCTGTTGCAATAAAACGTTATCTGTCGTTAGTAATAGAAATATCGGAAATCCTTCATCGGCTGCAGCGCACATAAGTCCGAACATATGGCTTGTTTTGCCACTTTGAACGTCGCCGACGAGTAAACTGACAACGTGTTCTTTGAATGAAAAATTTGCTATATATTCGGGAACTATATCGTCTGTCGTTTGTTTTATTGCAGTAGCAAGCGAAGGATTTTTTACCGCTATGTTGTTTAGATAGTTTTGAAGGCAATTTTTCATCATCTTACACCTTAAAATCAAGATACCATAAGTTTGGTATCGTCGTTTTTGTCATTGAAAAGTTACAACGCCCATATTCCTGTAATTCTTGTGCGGTAACAGGGGTTATACCAGAAAGAACGCCCGCATTTTCCAATCTACCTTTCAGCCATTTGCCTAAAATACGCAAATCTCCTTCGGAACGAAAATTTTTACTATAATCTCCGCTAACCTTACATCTAAATTTCCACCCGTCATCCGTAATAACGTCAAACGAGGCGGAATCGGTTTGCGCTTGCGGGTATCCCTTCAATGAAGTAATCGCTTTTGAAACAATTATTTCCGCTTCATACCAATGACGAGGTTTTATAACGCCCGTAGATTTTGTTTCGCGACCTTTGCCGAAAAATACATTCAAATTGCTTTGCGGTGTATCTTTTATGGGAATGTCAAATTTAACATCTGTTAGAGAGGCAAGACATTGCGCCAATTCTTGCGGGGAAACTTTTGATACAAAGTCTTGTCCTTCCAATATCGGATTTCCAGTCTTAAAAGTATTTATATCCAAATTCGCAATATTTTCAGTTGCTTTATCTCTTAAATCGGAAATAAACCCTTGCATTTTTGCAAGCGACAGTTCATCATTGATAAGTATGGAAGATTCATATATTCGGTTTTGACAATCTACAATACTACTTAAATTGTTTGAACCGATAATACCGGCGAATGCCTTGTTTCCCTTTTGGAACGAGTATAATTTTCCGTGATAACGGAATGGTGTTACCAACCGAACTTCGCCAGCCTCATTGTCGCGTAAAAATTCATTCAGTTTAACTGCGGACTTGTACTCAACTTGTGTAAATTGTTCGATATAGTGCATTCCGATGATTAAATTCAACTTTTGTACGTGATTTAACTCTACGGCTTTTTGCAGTTCTATCAACGAATCCGATGTGATATATCCGACGGCGATATCCAATTCGTCAGTTTGTGGCAGTAGACTATAAAAAGAATCTGCGAACGTTTGGGATGTAGTTTTCAAAGGATTATAATTTGAAAATAAAAAATCCATAATATTACTCCATTTCTTGTGTAACAAGATCCAAACGTTCTTTTACTGTAAGACTTCTCAAATGCTCGTATTCTTCTTGCAAATTCACAGGGGTATAATCGCCCGTAAAGAGTGGCATCAATCTTTTTGCAACAGCACGCACGCCAACAGGCGGAACAGCGTTTCCGATTTGTCGACGAACTTCCGTGATATTTCCCATAAATTTGAAATTGTCAGGGAACGATTGTAATCTTGCACGTTCTCTATTTGTAAGTGGGCGCGGTTCAGGATAGTGATATCCCCACGTTCCGCCACCGCCTGCGGCGATAATTGTCTTTGACGGCTCATTTCTATCTATACGGCGATAAACGTGAGAAATCATTCCCTTCACATAAAGGGGGTTATCTCTTGGAATGTCGGTAAAATTACCGCCTTCGGGTATCAATTCCAACATTTGACGAGTTTTTTCTTTACAGTTGATACGCTCGTTATTATACGGAACATCTAATGCTCCTTGAAGGGCTTGTCCTGCCGTAACGTATGGCAAAGTTCCGTTTGGTCCGTGTGTGGGCTTTGGGTGCTTGAAATCAAACCCTGTATCAACTCTGATTCCAACAATAAGTAATCTTTCGCGAAATTGCGGAACACCATATTCCGCAAAATTATACAAATGCGGTTTTACTATGTAGCCGGGGGCAATGCTTTCAAAATCGTGAATAATTGTCTCGATTGCTTTATGTTTATTTGCGGTAAGTAGCCCTTTTACATTTTCAGCGACAAACGCCTTTGGTTTTTTAGCATCCACAAATTCAAGAAAATGTCTATATAATCCGCCACGCTTTCCATTCAAGCCCGGTTGTTTCCATATAACAGAAAAATCTTGGCAAGGAAAACCACCTAAAACCAAATCGCAATCAGGTATAGTTTTATCTGTATAAGGATCTATTTTTGTAATGTCTCCATAATGAATGACATCGCCTAAATTTTCGCGAAATGAGGCAACAGCCCACTCTGCAAAATCGTTTGCCCAAATTGTTCGATATCCTTCCATATGAAAGCCCAAATCTAACCCGCCACATCCTGAAAAAATTGAAACTATTGTAGGCACAACCTTTTTTTCATTTTGCATAAACGTAACCTCTGTTCTAATGAATTTTTTTCGTTGATTTTGTTCAGCGAATAATCTATTCGGCGAACAAGCAGACAGCGAAAATACATCAATTAGTGTCACGAATGAACAAAACTTTTCTTTTTATTTCAGCAGACCGCGCAAATATTGACTTTGGCAACTTTTTGTAGTATAATAAAATACATCAATTAGATTATTTTATGTACATTTCACAGCAGTTTTCCAAGGCGGTTCATCATAGCGGCTTTATGCTCTAAAAGCGAATGAGCATAGCGGTTTAGAGTGACTGTCGGGTTCTTGTGACCGAGTATTTCGGACAGCGTTTTTACGTCCATTCCGCACTCTAAGGCGCGAGTTGCAAATGTATGACGTAGCGAATGAAAACCGCGGTGAACAATATTCTGCCTTTTAAGCAGTAATTCAAAACTTCGTTGGTAGGAACGCACCGAAACGGCGTTGCCGTCAGCCGATACCACGAAGTCCGAATTACCGCTTTTCTTTATGCTTTTTAGTTTTGGCAAAAGTTGTTTCGGAAGTGGTATCACCCGGCGTGAAGTGGCTGTTTTCGGCTCGTCAAACACAATTCCGCCACTTGTATCGTGGCAGGAACGGGAAACTGTCAGCAAGCCTTTTTGCAGGTCTATATCTTGCCATTGCAGAGCAATCAATTCGCCTATACGCAAGCCCGTATAAAGACACAAAACGATACCGAACATTTTTGTCTTTTTGCTATCAAATACAGCCGATTCTATTTTCTTTTGCTCGGCAAGTGTAAAACACTCGATTTTGCGTTCTTTGAGTTTCGGGCGTTTAATCATATTTGCCGTATAGTCTTTGACATATCCGAGCAAATGCGCCGTGCGTAACGAATTTTGCAATACCGAGATAATAGCGTTTACCGTATTAGCGGATAAGCCCTTGCCGGTTTTATCGTTTCCGCTTGATAAAAGTTCTGTCACAAATGATTGCAAAACGATAGGCGTAAGGTCGTTTACGTCTTTTCCACCGATTTTTGGGGCAATGTGCGTGCGTATAAGTTGCTCGTAACGTATGTATGTGCGTTCTTTTGCGCTTGGTTTTATATAATTGTTTAGCCAAATATTCAGCCATTCTATGTATTTCATTTTTTTGATTCTCCTATGATTTTTAATTAGTTTTCCAAATTTTCAAACTCGCAAGGTTTTTGCGACGTTGGCAATTAGGCGTGGCTTGTCTTGATACAAGTCGGCTCGGCTACGCCTCGCCGAAGACAAGCCACG
>OGFY01001286.1_pt1 | contig 19124 bp, 9 predicted proteins | sample 1570951 | NCBI WGS metagenome assembly OGFY01 (sample SAMEA2581942, study PRJEB24529) | metagenome | biome: Human gut stool | place: China | collected 2011
GAATACCTGATAAATGTTGCCGGCACTTTGAACCAGTGCTACAGGTACTTTGTGTTCGAGCCGGTCGGTTCCCAATGTAGATACATATAAATTGAGCGAGCCGTCGGTATTTACCTGAAACCAGCTGAGGCTGTTATCACCCGCTACTGCTTTGGTGAACAGATAGCTTCCATCGGTCAGTTGCAACAATTAAGCGTCTCCCAGTGTAGAAGGACGTGCGTTGGAAGGAATACCCGGATAGTCGTCCCGGGTAAGGTCTGGCAGATGATTGAACATCCAAGGTAAGAGGCGATTGGTATTGTTGGGCCATTCGTAATCTCCGGGGCGGGAATCTCGGCTGAAGAATGTCCCCCGTACATAAGACGGCAGTTGGATGCGGTAGCATATAGTGGTTGCATTCTCAGGAACTGCATTCTCATAAATGACCGGTTCTGCCGTTCTGTCCAGGCGGATGGTCTGAGGCATTGGAGAGGCGTTTACATCTTTAAACGATTTACCTTTTTCGTAGATAAAAGAACTTTGGGCAAATACAGCCGTCAAAGGAGCGACCGTACTTGCCAAAGTAAGCAAACTTATGATGAAATATCTTTTCATGCGTATGAATTAGTTGACAGAAAAAGCACTGAAATTTATAATATCGGGTAATGCAATGGATTGCAGTACGGTCAGCCGTAATGCCGTAGCTTCTACCGGATCGAATTTTTCGATGCGTTTGTGTCCGACAGATTCTCCGGAACAAACTGTTTGCCACTTTCCATTTACCTTGGCTTCTACTTTATATTGGCGGATACGTTCTCCGTTCTGTATGTTTTCTTGAATGATGCAGTAGTTTACCGGTTGCTTTTTGTCCAGTTTCAAGGTCAAACTTTTTTTCTGTCCCGATGTCTGGGCTAATGGAGAAGAGAAGCGACGATTGATTTCTGTACCGAATTCTTTCAGGCGTTGTTCGTCTCCTGTAGGTATTAATCCGTTCGGGTCGGGTGTCAGGCCTAAAATCAGGGTAGCGTTCCGTCCTACTGATTTTTCATATTTATCCATTAGTTCGTTCAATGGATAGATGTTGTTTTCGTCATCCGGTTCCCAGAACCATTCGTGACGTCCGTTGGCTCCACGTAAAGGAGTATCTGCCATGGCCGGTACCCAGTATTTTCCATCTTTGTCGCCATGCTTCAACAGTTCGATTTGATCGACATTGCTTTCTATCCGTTTGTGATGTGAACAGGGAGCGGGGAAGGTGGACCAGCAGGGATAACCTACGGTACCGGTCTCGGAACCACCCCAACGGAAATCTGCACGATCTATATTATGATAGAACAGGCAATTAGGCTGATATTTATTCACAATAGGCTCTACGTCCGGTCCGTCTCCACGAGGATCATCGGCGCCGCCGTCAAACCAAATCATGTATAGATCTCCATAACGGGTACAAAGTTCGGTCACCATCTTTTCACACAGTCGTTTGTACCATGCTTGCCGGTTGTGAGCAAATTCTCCTTCTCCTTCTGCCTTAAAGTTATGTATGCCCAAAAGAGAATTCCACCGGATACCGATGTAGATACCCGGTTGTAAGCCGTATTTGCGGCAAGAGTTGACAAAGTCACGGACGATATCCCCTTTGCCGTCTCTCCATTTTACGGCTTTGAGGCAATAAGGATTTACGTCACTCTGCCAGAGACCGAAACCGGTTTCATGAGTGGCAGTCAGTACGGCAAACTTACATCCGGCTGCTTTGGCTGCCAGCACCCACTGGTCTGTGTTTAGTTCCGTAGGGTTGAATATGTTGTAATCTTCTATCGGATTGATGCGGTTGTTGCCTTGTCCGTAGCGTACTCCTGCTAACACATGCAGATCATAATGGAATACGGCTCCCATTTCCGCTTGATGCCATTTCAACTGAAAGGGCTTGGAAACGGGGATAGTAGCCTGTTGCGCCAAGCAATAGACTGAGCAAAAAAGTAAGAGTAGGGTGGTGTTGATTCTGTTCATGATTATTTAAGTTTTATATATTGGGCAAATGGGTCATTGGTCTTTTCAAGCCATGTTTTCAGTTGCCGGTTAAATGTATGGGTAAGTTTCAATTGTTGGCTGGCAATGTTATTCATTTCATGAGGATCATTGGTACGGTCGAAAAGAATGACATTATCGATCTTTCCGTCTGTTGCGTGTACGGCATATGTATATCGGTCGGTACGGAGTCCGCGATAACCTGTTGCATGGTTATCGAATTTTACGAAATAGTATGGTTGTACAAGATCTTTTTTGTTTTTTCCGGTCAGTACTTCATTGGACAGGTCGAATGTCTGTACTGTTTCCGGGATTTCTTTATTGAATCCCATCATTGACAGGAGTGTGGGGTATAGGTCGGCAAAAGCAATCATCAACGGGTCGCTTTTACGTGGTTTTATTTGATCCGGCCAAGATAGAATCATGGGGATACGCATAGACTCTTCATAGAAGATATCTTTTCCGGCATTTTCGTGAGCGCCCATACAGATTCCATGGTCAGAGGTAAAGACCACGATCGTATTATCAAATAAATTATTTTGTTTAAGGGCCTCGATGATTCGCCCTACATTTTCGTCTACACCGGTGATGCAGGCATAATAGTTCCGGATGTTATTTCGGAAGTAGTCTCCCATTTCCGTACCTTTGGCCGGGATATCGGGACGTCCTTTGCAAAGCGCCTCTACATCCAGATCTTTGTATATCTCTTTATATCGGTCCGGCACCAATTCATATCCCGTGTGTGGAGGATTCATCGATACCACCAATGCAAACGGTTGTTTTTGGTCTTTCTGTCCGTTGATGTATTCGATAGCTTTGCTTGCCTCGTATTCCGGACCCCATTGGTTGACATAATAGAAGCTGTCTCGTGGAGCAGTGGTATTCCAGTACATCGGTTTCAAATGGTAATCATATGTTCCATAAGCTATCCAATGGTCGAAACCGTGGCGACGTTCGGGTGGACACCATTCGTTCCATGCCACTTTCCCGCGATTATTGTAAGTGTCTACATAGGGCTTGTAGGGTGCATCCAGATGCCACTTTCCGATGTATCCCATATTGTATCCCTGATCTTTAAGCACATCGCTCCAACAGCGGGCGTTTTGGGAAAGTTCCACTCCGTAAGGAGCGGTTTCGGAGTTACAGTTCCCGGTTACTTTACTGCCAATGGGATACATACCGGTCATTAGCATTCCTCTTGCCGGCGATGATACCGGATAACTACTGATAGCATTGGTGAAGTTAATTCCTTCGGAGGCAAGCTTGTCCAGGTGGGGAGTCTTTACAGGTTCTTTACCGATGCAACCGATGGCATCTCCACGATATTGGTCGGCCATGATGAAGACTAGATTGGGAGTCGGTTGCTTTTCTTGTGCTTGTAGTCCAGTGCTCAAAATAGGCATGGTAAGCAGTGCTTGAGGGATGATATTTTTCATAATGCTGTAAAGTTACTCTTTTTTGGGTAGAATACAATTTTTATTGAAAATAATAAGATCTCCTCCTTTTTTGGGGGAGGAGATCTTGTCTTGAGTAAGATATTTAATCTACTGAAAACTAATCTCCTTCAGGGAGACTGCTCGTTTCTATCTTCCATCCTGGATTTTGATAAATCGTAGAGGTTGTATAGTCGGTTGATCCTTCTTCTGCTGTCGTCAGACGGAAGTGGTCAAAAGCAATTGGATTTAAATATTTATTTTGGTTCCAATTATAGCCATTGTATGCAATGTTGTTTGTATTGATCCGGTAAGGACGTAAGTACTGACTTTCTGATTTAGCTGATACATTAGCATTATTGTTACCTGATTCAATCAGATTAATGACAGAGAGAGTGACGTCTGCAACTGGTATTGGGCTAGGAGTTTTGTAACGTTGATAATTTTCACTCCATAAATCGAATCCTTCTACGTGATAACCTTGCATCATGTCTAGTGCACGCCAGCGTTTCAGATCATTTAGGCGTAATCCTTCGGCCGCAAATTCGATGCGACGTTCCCGACGAATATTATACAAAGTGGTTGAAACAAATTCAGAACCTGAATAGCGGGCAAAATCGATCTCTTTACTCAGATCTGTAGCGTCTATTGTTTTTTGAAAATCGGTATCCATTCCTGCTCGATTTCGTAAAGCTTTCCAGTATTTGGAACTGTTGGCATCAAGCGAGTTATTCAGTTCATAATCAGCTTCCATATAATTCAAGTATGCCTCTGCTGCACGGAATATGACACAGGCTGTAGTTGATGGGAGTGTAGGTCCTTGTGCGGCATCTGTTGCTAATCCCTTTTTTACTGAATAGCCGGTGGGACATTTGTTTTCGTCCTGTCCAAGTACAATTGGTGCACGATAATAATAACCATATCCTTTGACTAGATATTCAATGTTACTTCCTCCTTCAGATAAGAGATCTCCAGGTAATAAAGTATTATAAATCAGTCGTGGATCACGATTGGTTGCAACTGCTTCATAAGTTTTATCTCCTTGATAACCAGAATTGTTTGCGTATATTGGCAAGCCATTTTCCATCAAATAACTTTGCATCATACTACGAGTCCATCCGGTATTCCCACCTCCATTGCGTTGGATGTAACCGACAACAAAATGGTTGACTGCCGGAGTTAAACTGGCGTCGTAGGCTCTCCACAATAACACTTCCGAAGCGTTAGCTAATGATTGGCTGTTGAATAACGACGGATAATCGTTAAATAAAGTGTATTTATCAGCTACTATTTGAGCGGCAGTTTTAGCTTCTGTCAGGAAGTATTTAATTTCAGAATCAATATTGATAGTGAAGTCCTTTAAATAATCTTTGTTTGCTCCTGGCCATCCCGGACCTCCTGGTACACGTGCGGTCCCTTTGTGGTATTTTTCCCAAGTACCTTCAAATAATGCCACACGACTTTTCATGAGGGCAGCACAGTCTTTGGTTAGGCGATTGCTCATTGGTGGGGTTGCTTTCATATAATAGTAAGCAGAATCTAAATCTTGTATGATGAAACGTGCTACTTCATTGCGTGGGCGCCGTTTACTTGCCTCTCTAACTGTTTCATAATCTTCCGAAATCCAATGTTTTAAGATAGGGAAATCACCGAGTGCAACTAATTTAGTAAAGTAAATATAAGCGCGAAAGAAATACATCTCTCCCAGATAGTGCATATTGTTAGCTTCTACTCCACTAAGTTCGCCGGCTTCCAGTAGGGGACGTACCTTATTGATGAAATAATTGACATTCCGGATTTTCCCAAAATCCCAAGCACCTCCACTTTGAGCCACACGTGTTTCTCCCTTTACAAATGAACCGTTTGGATTACTTGCTGCTTGGTTGTCACTATTATTGTCTGTTGCAAATACTCCCATACTGTATTGGCCTGGAGTGTGGGATGGAAGTTGATCATATAGATTAGCCGAATAGGCTGCTAAATCGCTTTCTGCCAAAAGATATTTGTCGGTAGGTACGGCATCTAGTGGCTCTTTGTCGAGAAAGTCATTGCAAGAGCATAAAACACTTGCTAAACTAAAAATATATAATAGATTCTTTTTCATTGTTCTTGCTTTTTAAAGAGTAATATTTAATCCAAATGAAATAGTCTTTGACAGCGGATAAGTCTTTCCGTTGCTAAATCCGTTTCCGGCTGTTGCTTCTGGATCGGACATATCGGCAATACCACTGATTGTGAATAAATTCTCTCCACTGACATAAATGCGGAGCTTTTCAATTTTTGCTTTATTCATCCAAGCTTTGGGGAATGTATATCCTATTTGCAGATTTTTCATACGCATGTAAGCACCATTTTGCAGATAACGCGTTTGAGTTTGCTTGTTTTTGTTTCCTTTGTCTCCTAAGTAGGCTTTGGGATAGTAGGAGTTCAAATTTGCTCCGAATATAGAAGTTGTATTTTCAGGACGGAAATAATCAAGATGTTCGTCAAAACCTACTGATTGCCATTCTCCTCCATCTGCTCCCCAGAACATTGGTCCGCTCAACCATAAATCACGTTTCATGACTCCTTGGAAAAACATTTGAATATCGAAACCCTTCCAGTCAGCTCCTAAGCTTAAACCGAAACGAAGGCGTGGAGTGCTATTTCCGATTTTCTTTAAATCACCATGGTCTGTGGCAGTACTGTTTCCTTTGTCTACTATACCATCACCATTAAGGTCTGGATACATGATATCACCTGCACCCCAAACTGAACCTATTTTACTCTGATCATTGCTAGCCAGCCATTCGGTCATCTGTGCGTCTGTTTGGGCAATACCTTCAGTTTCATACCCCCAAATTTCCCCGATAGTCATTCCGTTGTAATAAAGAGGATTTCCATTAGAATCCCATAGGGCTTTAGAAGCGTTTGGATATGAAATTACTTTGGCGCGGTTGTCAGAAAGGTTAAATCCTATATTATAGTTAACTTTTCCAATATTATCTCTCCAATTGGCCTGTAGTTCCCATCCTTTATTTTTCAACTCAGCATTATTGGTATTTGGCAGAGCAGTTCCTAATATTGCACCGACTTCGGCTGCAGGACCTACCATGTCTTTCGTTCTACGTATGAAGTATTCAAAAGTCATGTTCAGACGATTGTTGAACATACCAAGGTCGATGCCTAAATTGGTATTATAGATTTTTTCCCATGTAAGTGTACTGCTGACCATTCCAGGAACTCCGGCTGTTGTTGGTCTACTGCCGTCCATTAGCCAATTGCCACCATTGGCTGTTACACTTTGTGTTAAATAGAACGGATAGTAAGAGTCTGTGTTCTGGTTACCGAGCATACCCCATGATACGCGGGGTTTTAGTGTATTAATAATGTTGTTAATTGGTTCAAAGAATGATTCACGTGCTAAGTTCCATCCCAAAGAGAAAGAAGGAAATACATTCCAACGTTGATCTTTTAAAAAGCGGGATGATCCGTCGTAACGAACATTTACTTCAGCCATGTAGCGGTCTTTGTAACTGTAGTTGAGACGTCCGAAGAACCCGGCTGTAGACCAATCATTGTATTTTGAACTATTGATTTTATCTTCTCCCGTTGCTGCACTAATTTCTGGAATGAGACTACTAATCACGTCAGGACGTTGTGCGGCAAGTTCGCGATATACATATTCTTCGGTATTCATTCCGACTAAAGCTTTGAAATAATGATCTTTTATTTGTAATGTGTAATCGGTGTACACACTTGTCGTATAAAAGTTACTATTGTGGTATGCTGAACGTGCAAATGAAGATCCTGGTGAGTAACTTCCGCTGAAAGCCAATGCTAATGGATTACCGTTTACGTCGTGCTCATAGATTGGATTAAGGTTGGTTTGCTTATTTTGGTTGATGACTCTCATACCTGCTTCTGCATAGATATTCCATCCTTTTAGCGGATGAATAACTAATTGTCCCTGAAGATAAATATTGTCATTATGTGTTTTGGCACGTCCACCGTCAGTCAATTGATTGAGTTTTCCATTTCTCATATAATAACCGTTCGGATCTTTAAAAGGCATCATAGGCCACATACGTGCAATGTCATGATAAAGAAGTCCACCTTCCTCAAGATATACTGGATTGTCAAGATCAAAACGAACAAATTTGGTATTAATGTTGAAATCTACATATTTGTTGATTTGGGTATTGACTTTTGCTGTTGCGTTGTAACGTTTATAATTATCATTTCCATAACGAAGATTACCATCTTGGTTTAAGTAGCTCCCTGAAACATAGTATTGTAACTTCTCTGTTCCTCCATTTAAACTGATATTATGTTCGTTTGACCAGGCCCATTGAAAATGTTTTTTCCACCAGTTTACGTTATCATTTGCTTTTTCGTGGAAATGCCAGTTGGTACCGTTAGCTATGGTGGTGGTTGTAATCTCGCCTGCCATATACTTTTGGATACGGTCAATGGTCTCTTCATCAAAGATCACACTTCCTCCTTGATTAATGGCTGCATCATTGAAATAATTGGCAAAACGATAGGAATCAAGTTGATTAGGAAGGCTGGTTGGTCCGGAATAGCGGAAACTATTGTTATAGTTCACTTGCATTTTGCCCGCTTTTCCTTTCTTTGTAGTGATTAAGATAACACCGAATGCAGCACGTGAACCATAGATGGAAGAAGAAGCAGCATCTTTCAAGACAGAAATATTTTCAATATCTTCTGGATTCAGATTATTCATATTGCCTTCCATTCCATCAATCAGTATAAGTGGTGAGGCACTTGATCCTTTACCAATGGTTCCTGTTCCACGGATGTTTACGTTCATTGTTTGTCCCAACTGTCCCCCTAAATCAGGAGTCGATAGATTTAAGCCTGGAACTACACCTTGCAGGGCTTGACCGACTTGTGATACCGGACGTGATGCTAGTGCTTTGGTATCTACACTTGTAACCGCTCCGGTCAGATTTACTTTTTTCTGAGTACCGAAGCCTACTACCACTACTTCATCAAGAGTTTTTGAATCTTCACTTAACTCAATCCTGAAGGATGTTTGTGTACCATTGAGAGGAATTGACTGAGTGGTGTAACCTATGTAGGAAACAGTCAGTATACCTCCTTTGCTAACGTTTTTTAGAGAAAACTTACCTTCCATGTCCGTGATGGATCCATTGTTCGTCCCTTTTACTTGGACTGTGGCACCGATGATTGGCTCATTGAGCTTTTTGTCAATCACAGTACCCGTAATGTTCAATTGCTGTGCATATAATGTAGTAATGCCAAGCAACAACATGAATAAGATTGAAATTTTTTTCATTCGTTTCTTATTTAAAGTTATACATAAGGTTTAATTACATGGCAAATGTACAGGGATTGAGAGATTACGTAGGGGCATGTCTATATCATTCAGCATACACGTTTAATTCAATACCATGTTTTTTTTGAATCTCTTTTGTATGTTTAGGCTTTATTTCGTTCTTTTGCAATAAATTGATTATTAATATGAAGAAGCTAAATCTCTTTTTATTGGTTTTGTTTATATGTAATTGTCCGGTCGTTTCTGGTTATGCTTTTTTTGATAGAGATATTCGTCTGTTAACCATGCAGGATGGGCTGGCGGATAATACTATTACATCTATCTACAAAGATCGGGATGGCTTTATGTGGTTTGGTACTAATAATGGCTTGAGCCGTTATGATGGTAAATTAATAAAAAACTTCTCTTCTTCACCAGCGTATATGTATGTTTCCGAAATTGTAGAGATGTCAGATCGATATTTGGGAGTTATCGCTGGAAATACTTTATATTGTTTTGCTCGGTCGCTGGAGAAATTTATACCGATCGTCCATGCAACGGATTATAGTTCTGTACATGTCTCTCACTTATTACCTATAGATAATAACTCTTTTTGGGGACTGTCAGGGAATAAATTATATCTATATACACAGGAAGAAGTTAAAAATGAGAAAGGAGAGGTTGTTCAGATTAAATTGAAATGTGAGAAACAGTATAAAGATTTGATTGATTCTGGTGATAATTTCTGTGCAATGTGTTATACTGATAATCATGAAATGTTATGTTTGGTTACACAGCAAGGAAATTTGCTATTGTTTCAGCCTGAATCTTCGGAGAAATCTAAAAAGATATCTTTGTGGAAAAATAAAACTTGGGATGCAACTTCGGTATTATATGATAAGGGAGTGGTATGGATTTCTACTATTGGACACGGTATTCTGCGTTATTACGTTTCTTCTGGGTATATAGACAGAATTACTTATAAGGAAAATAATAAAGAAAACAGTCTATCCCATACAGATGTTTTTCAAGTTATTCCAATTAATAATAATCGTTATCTTGCAGTGACTTGGAGTGGGTATACTTTATTATTTCAGGATAAGAATGATCCGAAAAGAATGATGACAGAAATATACTATAATACAGCTTCACAACTTCACCGCAACTTAGAAACAAGAATGATTTCAGCGTATTACGACCCCAGCGGGATTGTTTGGATAGGTACTAATGGGGGAGGAGTGATTTATTCTGATCTACGGTCACAATTTTATAACCAATTTCATCAAGAGAGGCATAATGAAATTTGTGGTATAGTCATGGATAATAGAAAATATGTTTGGATGGCTACGTTTCATCAAGGGATTATGAAAAGTGAGCAACCTTTTGAATCAGGAAGACGAATGAATTTTACTAGGGTTGGTACTCCGGATATTCAAAGTAAAAATACAGTTCTTTGTGCCATTAATGATAATAGAGGTTCACTTTGGTTTGGAAATAGGGATGGAACATTAACTTCATATAATGAGGCAACAAAACAATTTCGATTACATTTTTTACAAGATAGAGGTAAAGTGAATACTGTGTCAATTTGGGCATTATATTGGGATACTAATCGAAATTTATGGGTAGGTACTAATGATGGAGTTTGGAAATTGAATATAGATTCTGGATTTTGCAAAAAAATCCCTATTGAGATTTTGTTTAAGGACCCTACTCCTATTTGTATACGAGCTATTGCCGGCACGAAGGACGGAACTATATGGTTAGGTACAAGTAATGCAGGAGTTTGCAAATTGAAAATTGATTCTAGAGGAGAGATGTCTTTAGAGACAGGCTATGAGAAGAAAGCGAATATCAAAAATAATTCGGTTCGTTCTTTGTTAGTATCTTCTGATGGTAATGTATATGTAGGTTATATGGATGGTTTCGCTATTCTTTCACCTAAAAAGGATGCAATACGTGAGTATTATACAACTAGAAATGGATTATGTAGTAATTTTATAGGATGTCTGGTCGAAGATAACCGAGGACATATTTGGTTGGGAAGTAATTCGGGAGTCTCTCGTTACAGTAGGCATCAGCACCTTTTTTATAATTATTATATAAGTGGAAGCAATCGTTCGGCATTACTTGCTGATCATACACTATTTTTTGGCAATAATAAATCGCTCACTTATTTTGATCCGGATGACGTGGATGGTCATTTGGATGAAGATCAGGTTCTTATTACTGGACTTGAGGTAGATGGTCGTCCTGTAGGGATTGGGGATAAAATAAATGGGCAGACTGTATTGGCAGAAGGCATTTCATATACTAGTTCGATTACTTTGAATAATGAAAATCGTGACTTTGTTTTATCTTTTAATAATCTTTCTTATGCTGAGGAACAACAGAAGTACAATTACCGCTTATTACCATATCAGACGCATTGGTTGGTTTCTAATGATGGAGAGAAGGCTACTTATATGAACTTACCCGAAGGGGATTATACATTTGAAGTGAAGAATATTTATCCTGACGGGAAAGATGGAAAGGTTACATCACTCCAAATACATATTCTACCGCATTGGAGTCGTACATTGCCTTTCCGATTATTTATTTTACTGTTATTGGCCGGTGGTGTGGCCTATTTGATTCGTCTTGTCAAACATCGTCAGATGCGTATGGAACGTGAAATGCGCATGGAACATGAACTTCTGTCAGTAAACTTAGAGCGTGAGAAAGAGCGACAAATCCGGATGGAGCGTGAGAACTTTTTTACAAGTGCGGCACATGAACTACGTACGCCGCTAACCTTGATTCTTGCCCCATTACAGGAATTATTGGAACACATAAAGGCATCCGATCCACTGTATAGCAAGCTATATACCATGTATAAAAACAGCTCCTCGCTACATACACTGGTCGATCAGTTGCTCTATGTACAAAAAATAGAGGCCGGGATGGTGAAACTGCGTTTGTCAGAAGCGGATATTGTGGAGCTAGTGAGAGAAGTAGCAGAGTCTTTTCGCCAAATGGCAGGGATAAAAGGATGTACATTTCAGGTAAGACTTCCGGAAGATCCTGTTTTCCTATGGATAGATACGGAGAAAATAACTTCGTCGGTCGGAAATCTACTATCTAATGCTTTTAAATACACTTCTCCCAATGGAGAGGTATTGCTCACTCTTACCCGTATGGAACAGGATGGAAAGCCTTTTTGCCAGATAACAGTATCGGATACGGGTGAGGGAATACCGGATGAGTTTCAGAAGCGCATTTTTGACTCTTTCATTACGGGTGATAATTCACCGGCTTTCTCTACTAAAGTAGGCATTGGACTGCGGATTGTGAAAAATACGATGGATCTGCATCATGGACAGGTCATTCTTGATAGTGAGCCGGGAAAAGGTTCTACATTCGTATTATTGATACCGGAAGGTAAATCTCACTTTACTGGTGATTTATATGAAATAGTAGATTATCGCGGGCATGAAACGGAACCGCAGTTTCAACCTCTATCTGTACAGGAAAAATTGGAAGAAGGAGTTCCGGTCACAAAGAAAACATTGCTGATTGTTGAAGATAATGTAGATGTCCGTCAGTATATTCGCTCTTTGTTTGTGACAAAATACACGGTACTTGAAGCGGCTGATGGTGAGGAAGGGGTCCGGATTGCTACCAATGAGATACCCGATCTGATTATCTCGGATGTAATGATGCCGGTTAAAGATGGGTTTGCCTGTTGCCGGGAGATACGTGAACGGCAAGAGACCGCTCATATTCCTATCCTGATGTTGACGGCTAAGGCAGAAGATGCAGATGTATTGCAAGGATCTTATAGTGGGGCGGATGACTATATGATGAAGCCTTTCAATCCGGAAGTATTGAAAGCAAAGGTAGAGAACCTGATTCTTCAGCGCGAACGTCTGAAACGCATTTATACCAAAGCATTGATGTTGAAACGAGAATCGGTTGAAGATGAAGAGGCGGATGACGAATTTATACAAAAACTCATTCACGTGGTTGAGAAGAATCTGTCTAATGAGAACTTCAACGTTAAGATGTTGGCCGAACAACTTCACATGAGCCAGCCTACTTTATACCGGAAGGTAAAGCAACGCAGTGAGTTATCTGTGGTCGATATGATCCGGAGTGTGCGGGTGAGTAAGGCTGCTTCGTTGATTATGGAGAATCGTTACTCCATTCAGGAGATTTCCGAAAAAGTAGGATTCAGTGATGCCCGGACATTAAGGAAGCACTTTACGGAACAATTTGGTGTGCCCCCTTCAAAATATATGGAGAATAAATGAATAAATTTGAAGGAAAGAAAACTCATCACAGATTAACAGACTACACTATGAGAAGATCGGCCGGATTGATAATCTGCACATTGTAGGTTACTGTAATCTGTTGATCTGTGTTGAGAAAGACTTTCGACTTCATTCCTAAAAGTTAATCCTTCTTTTAAGTTGGCCTTTAATTCAGGATAATGGGTTTATATTTAGGAACTAATGCCTTCATAACGATCCATCCAATCAGGTAGGCTACCGAGCAGATACAAAAGATAACGAAATAACCAGCCGGTTTCCCGACAAAGCCCATAAATACCATTTGAGTTTTGTCGGCGTGTACAAACAGCTCGCCGGCTGAATACTGGAGAATCATAGAACCTACTCCCCCTGCCATACCGCCAATACCGGTGATGCTGGCAATGGCGCTTTTAGGAAACATATCGCCTACGGTAGAAAAAATATTAGCCGACCATGATTGGTGGGCAGCTCCCCCGATACCGATCATAATAACCGGAAACCAGGGAGAGATGGTTCCTAATGGCTGGGCAAGTAATACCAACAGAGGAAAGAATGCAAAAATCAGCATAGCTCTCATACGTGCGGCATACGGGTTTAGCCCGGTTTTATGAATGATGATCGTAGGGAGTTTCCCTCCATAGATCGATAACATTGTTATAGCGTAAAGTGTAAAGATCAATGCTCTTCCCAATCCTTCGGAGGTTTTGATGTCGAACTGGGTATTCAGGTAAGAAGGTGCCCAAAAAAGGAAGAACCACCACACTCCATCCGTCATAAACTTACCGAATGCAAATGCCCAGGTTTGTCTGTAGGTGAAACATTGCCGGAAAGTCATACTTTTCTTTTCCTCGTTCTCTTTTACAGTTGCTGTGTAGGTTTCATGTTTGTCTTGCTCGATATATTCGAGTTCGGCTGAGTTTACAAATTTGTTTTTAGAGGGAGCTGTGTACATGAATACCCAAAATCCCATCCACACGAAGCCAAGAGCACCGATGATGACGAATGCCATTTCCCATCCCCAGGCTTTAGCCAGTAATGGAATGCTGAGAGGGGCAATCAGGGCACCGATAGAAGCTCCGGCATTAAAAATGGAAGTAGCGTAAGCCCGGTCTTTTTTCGGGAAATATTCGGCGCTAACTTTAATGGCAGCCGGAAAATTTCCGGCTTCACCGAGTGCTAAAATACAGCGTGCGACTAAAAAACAATACATGCTTATGGTGGCAAGTACCACTACTACATCACCGGTAGCAGCGATTAGTTCGGCTGCGCTATGCATTCCTACATATTCTTCGGTTATAATTCCACAGAAAGCGTGAAGGCAGGCACCGGCCGACCATATAACAATGGGCCAAAGGAACCCTTTCTTTGTTCCCATCCAGTCGATAAACCGGCCGGCAAACAGCATACAAATGGCATATACAATAGAAAAGACAGCAGTAATGATGCCATAATGTGACTCGTTCCAATGAAATTCGGGTTTGATAAATTCGTCCCAGGTCAGCGATAGTACTTGGCGATCAAGGTAGTTTATGGTTGTTGCGAAAAATAACATGGCGCAAATCGTCCATCTGTAGTTTGTCATTTTCCCCATTGCATTTTGGAGTGTACTCATACTATTTGATTTAAAATTTTCAGGTTTAATTTCGGACCAAAAATACACATTATTTGATTTTATCCAATAATAACTGCTATTTAATTTGATGCTTCAAGGGATCTTTTTATGATAATTACACTAAAAGGAATAATAATTTCGTTATCGAACACAATAATTACCGTTTTCGCACACGGCTATGTTTGTTCTATAATTGGGAGGAGGTGGCTGTTATAGCTCTTTTTCTTCGGATGAATCTGAATATATGTGCAGGGGATATATTCTTTGTAAGATTGTAATTGTAAATTATTAGTGATTTGTTTGGAGTGCTGACTCCGTATGTGTCTCGGTTGGTGGGTGAGGCCGGAAGAATCGGCTTGCTTTTATGTTCTTCCTTTTATTTTGTATTTTAAGATAGATATTTTATCTTTGCCTTAATTGAGACAAAATATAATTGAGATAAAATGAAAAACAACCGATTGATCATTACCCTTATTGCCTTGTTTCTCCTAGGATTCGGGCTGAAAGCCCAAACTGCTTCTACTGAAGAAACTGCTGCTCAGAAAGAGAAAAGAATGGAATGGTTTGCCCAGGCCAAGTTAGGAATCTTTATCCATTGGGGAATCTATGCCGTGAACGGAGTATCAGAGAGCTGGTCATTCTTCAATAACTATCTTCCTTATGAAGAGTATATGGCTCAGGAAAAAGGCTTTACGGCATCGGCCTATAATCCTCAGGAGTGGGTGAAACTGATTAAAGAAAGTGGTGCACGTTATACGGTCATTACCACCAAGCATCATGATGGCGTAGCTCTTTGGGATACGAAGGCGGGTGACCTCAGTACTGTGAAAAGTACTCCTGCCGGGCGTGACCTGATTGCTCCTTTTGTGAAGGAAGTACGTAAACAAGGGCTGAAGCTCGGGTTCTACTATTCGCTGCTTGACTGGTCGCATCCGGACTATCCCAACAAAACCCGTACGGAAGTACGTTACAAAAACGATCCGGATCGTTGGGCTAAGTTTGTTAAGTTTAATTTTGGACAGCTTTCCGAGTTAAACAAAACTTGGAAACCTGATCTTTACTGGTTTGACGGAGACTGGGAACAAACTGCTGAGGCTTGGGATTCGAAGGGTATCATCAACCTGTTGCGTTCTACTAACCCGAATGTTATAGTAAACTCCCGTATTCAGGGGTATGGCGATTATGCTACACCCGAGCAGGGAGTTCCTGTAGTACGTCCTGCCGACAAGTATTGGGAGCTTTGTATGACCATGAATGATTCATGGGTGTATCAGCATGCCGACACTAATTATAAGACTCCGTTTATGCTGTTGCGTACTTTTGTCGATTGTCTCAGTATGGGAGGGAATCTGCTATTGGATATTGGTCCGAAGGAAGATGGAACTATTCCTGCCGAACAGATTGCTGTTTTGAAAGAATTCGGCCGTTGGACTAAGAAGCATAAAGAAGCTATCTACGAAACACGTGCCGGCATCCCGTGCGAACATTTTCAGGGATATACCACACTGAATAAAGCGGGTGACATCCTTTACCTCTATTTACCCTATAAGCCTAATGGCCCGATCGAAGTGAAAGGTCTTGTCAATAAGGTAAATCGTGTATGGGTAGTGGGGAATGGAGCTATGCTGCCATATAAGGTTTATAATAAGAACTACTGGAGCGAGGTGCCCGGAAACCTCTATATTGATATACCCGAACGTGTACAGGATGAGCAGATCACTGTGATTGCCGTATTGCTGGACGGCCCTATCAAGCTTTATCGCGGAGTGGGACAAGTGATTGAAAGTAACTAAATAAAAAAATAAATTCTTATGAATATCAGATTAACTTCTTTATTCGTTTCTTTATTCCTTTCTGTTCCGGTATGGGCGGGCGGGCATAAAAATCTGCCCGCTAAAGGCGATCTTCATATTCCGGTTTTTGAAAATGTGAATGTGCGTTTCTCTCCCGATACGTATCCTGATAATTATAATGAAGCAGATGGTACGGGCGTATACCATTTGGTCAACGGACGTATCATTCTGAAAAAGATTACTCTTCCCGAATACAAACGAAATGTGTCGGTAAGCCTGAAAGTAACCCTCGCCTCCAATGGAGATCGTTGGGACAAATCGGGTTCTTGCTTTGTATTGCCTAAATCATCGGCTATTAACCTACTGACTATTGCCCGTGACGGCATGAAGTTTCCTTCGGTAGATAGTTTGAAGCTGGAGAAAATGGTAGGTATTGTTCCCGGAAAGGATTATTTACCCACAGTGGAGCTGATGCGTTTCATGACTCCGTTCGGTGTAGGACACTATAGCAATAATAATGATTCGCTGAGCAGTAAACGTCGTCCGGTCTATATCCCCAAATGGGAAAGTAATGTCACCTGGCAACAAGATATAACCGATCTTTATCCGTTGCTTGAAGGCGAAGCCTATGTCGGTATTTATATCGATACATGGACTTCTGAAGGGTATTTGGTCAATGCGGATATCGACGTAAAAGAGAGTCGTCTGGCTTGTGACGTACTTCCAAAACGTCATGTGGAGCCGTTGATGAATACGGTTTACTACATGGGACAAAGTTATCCCGATATCTTTGCCCGGAGAGATGTATCTACTGATTTTACAGTTCCGAAAGGTGCCAAAAATATCCGGTTAAAATATATAGTGACCGGACATGGCGGACATAGCGGCGGGGATGAATTCGTGCAAAAACGCAATATCATTTCTGTAGATGGAAAAGAGGTGCTCAACTTCATCCCTTGGCGTGATGATTGTGCTTCTTTCCGTCGTTTCAATCCGGCTACCGGTGTTTGGTTGATTAAGCGCCTGGCTTCTTATATTGGTGAGAAAGGATATACGGAGAAAGAAGTGGAAGAACCTCTGGCTTCTTCAGACCTATCCCGTTCCAACTGGTGTCCCGGTTCGGATGTTGTACCCGAAGAGGCTGTTATCGGTACACTTGCTCCCGGCAAGCATACTTTTACAGTCAGTATTCCCGAAGCTCAGGCTGTGGATGGCAATAAATTGAACCACTGGTTGGTTTCGGCCTATCTGGTGTGGGAGGAATAATTATAGTGAATTAAGATTCACTGCGGTGACCCGTTCAAAGCCATAAGGAGATGATCGAACCCTGTATCTGCCGAATGGAAGCATAAAAAAAAGCCTCTTCTCACGAAGGGGCTTTTTAGGTTTACTTTCTTTTTATGCTTTTGCTCAAAAAGAAAGCAAACTTTAAGATGAAAAAAAGGGAAGTCTCACGACTTCCACAATTCTTCTAACCTTAAATCTAAATCTCTATGAAAAAAACGTAGTGCAAATATAGCGGTTTGCAATATACTGAGGTGTTAACGAAGTTCAGAAAGAAAGAATAAAAGCTAAGGACTGCAAAATTAAGATAACGGTTCCTATTGTTTTATTAATTTTATCAAACTGTCATAAATCGGGTTTTGTTCCAATAATCGGGGAACCCCGGTGATGAACATTTGCTTGCGTGCTCTTGTCAATGCGACATTTAGTTTTCGATCTATGAATACTCCGTTTTCCTCTGTCAGGTTGGAAAGGAAACGGAGTTGATAAGGATAGTTCACACAGAAAGAATAGATTATCACATCCCGTTCGCTGCCTTGAAACCTTTCTACCGTATCGACTAAAATGGAGTTTAGTTCCGGAATACCCATTTTGACAATCTCTTTTCTTATTAATGCGATCTGACTCCGATAGGGAGTAATGATACCCAGAGTACGCATTCCGTCGAATGTTCCACCATATTGCCGGTAAACGTCGGCTGCGATTCGGGCGACGATCCGTGCTTCGGAATGGTTGACTTTGGCCGATGTACCTTGAGGTTCGGGTTCGGAAGGTAGAAAAACCATTCGTTGCACATCTTGGTTGTCTTCCATTTGATGAGGCAATCCCACCGGTAACAGGCGTCCTTCATAAAATGCCTGATTGGCAAAATGAGCTACTTCCGGATGCATACGTCCTTGTTTGCAAAGCATGTCGAAGGAGCGATGGTTCGGAGCCGATACCGATGCTGAGTCGGGAAAGAGATCCTCGGAAGAGGTTTGCAGGGTGCGGTAGAGGCGTTCGAAAAGAGAATCCTTGAGATTTTTCAGTCCGGCGCTACGTAAGCCTTCATCGTAGATTTCCGATTGTTCGGTATTTTGCAATACGACGGCAGGCAATTGTTTATGATCACCGATCAGTATGAACTTGCCGACGGCATTCTCTCCATTTTCGCTCCGGGCACATAGGATACCTAATAGTTGAGGTTCCAGGATTTGGGTCGCTTCATCGATAATGGCTACATCGAATCTCTTCAGGCGGAACAGTTCGGGTTTTCCGGAGATGGAAGCAACTGTGCCTACAAAGATACGGCAACGGGCGATGCGTTCTGCTACTTCCGAGCGGCGGGTACAAAGAGAAAGTTCGTTTTCAATCAGATGATGCCGGTAAGCTTCGTCACAAGACAGCTCACTGCCGACACGAATAAAGTCGACCACCGGATGAATG
>OGFY01001292.1_pt1 | contig 19010 bp, 9 predicted proteins | sample 1570951 | NCBI WGS metagenome assembly OGFY01 (sample SAMEA2581942, study PRJEB24529) | metagenome | biome: Human gut stool | place: China | collected 2011
TATACGAGGATACGTACGTTGCGTAGCCCTTGCCGACGTTTCGCGCAGCCACGGCAAACGTTTTTTCTTCGCCCGCGCGCGCTTCCGCGTTTTTAAGAATCCGTACGTCCGGCGCGAAGATAAACGCCTCTTTCTTTCCCGTGAAAGTTCCGACGGAAATTTCCTCCCGTTCCGCCGCCGCGGGATATTTGCCGCGGCAGTTGAAATCGCCGCGATCGAGATCGATGCCGAGCAGCGGCGCAAGGCGCAGATTCGTTGAAAATCCGTCCGTTTCCGAAGCTTCGTTCACGCAGATCAACGCGCCTCCGCCGTGCACGAACTTCGCCGCGCTTTCGTACGTTTTTACGTCGTTCCACTCGCTTCCGCCGCCATACGCGCTGTTTTTCAAGCCCGCGACAAGCAGCACGTTGCCCGTAAAATCGCCGTTTTTCAGCTGCGCGAAATCGATAAATTCCGTCTGCACGGGCAACCCCGCGACGCTTTCGAGAAGGTTGATAAGGTCAAGATCCGGGTGTTCGTGATAATGCCCGCCGCACGTCCAGCTGCGCAGTTTTCCCCAGTGGGTGAGCACGGAAATTTTTACCGGAAGCGCATAGGACGCGCCGCCGCGATGCAACGCTTTGATTTTTCGGAATTCGTCCGCAAGCGTTTCGATATAATCGCAAAAATCTGGAAAATTCTGCGTTAAGTGCAGATATCCGCCCAGCCCGATACGGTCGGCACAGCGGCGAAGAAGCGCGCGCCGCACCGCCGTCCAGTATTGTTTTGCCGGCGTAACGGGATCTCCGCCCGCCGCAAACACAGGTTCGCCCGTGAGCCCCGTGGGAAAAAGATACGGGTGCAGACGGAGTTCGTGCGTTTCCACGCCCGGAACGTCCGCGCACATACGCGCTTCGTAGGCGGAAAACACGCATTTGATGATACCGTCGAAGCCGATGCGCGCAAAACTTTCGGAATAAGGCTCGCTGCCCACCCAGCTGTCATCGTAAAACATATACGCTTTTTTGCCGGCATCGTGCACGATTTGCACCAGCTCCGCCGCGAAATCCGCCACGAAATTCTGCACGAAACGCATATATTTCCGCTTCGTTTCATCGGAAAGGGTATGGGTAGAGCGTCGTTTTCCGCCGTTGATAAAATCTTCCGCCGAGATTTTTCCGCCCGTGGATTTTTCATAATTTTCCAGCATCGCGGGGCTTGCCGTAAAATCGTACGACGCCCAGTCGGTGAAAAGAAAACGGTTGTTTTTATCGCTGCCCCAAATCCACACGAAATTGTAGAAAAGCGAAGTAAACCGCACCACGTATGTGGCGGGATGCGCCGCGCACCACCGCCGCAGATAGTCTTTGAGATACCCGCGCACGACGGGGTGAACGGGATCGAGCTGCCGGAGATGTTCTTTCTGCCAGCCGTTGGTGATATGATTGTACATGGAAATTTCTTCCCAGATACGGAACGCGAAAAAATTCACGGAATATTCGTGGTACTTTTTCGCGTGTTTAATCAGCGCCTTTCCGCCGCCGAGGTATGTCCATTCTTCGCGCGGCAGTTCTTTATTTTCCGTACGGTCGAACGCCTGCCAGTATTTTTGCGAGCACTCCCTTTCGTCTATTTCGAATTGTTGCGAAAAATAGCCGTTCAGAAGATTTATTTCAAGCGTTTCGCTTTCCGCCGCGACGGGCAGCGAATAAAGCGGCGCTTCCGCCTGCGTTTCGGGATGCGCTTTCGCGAAATCGTTGTGTTCGCGGATGACGCAGATTGTGGAATAAACGCCGTAGCCCGCCGACAGAATTTCGGGGGAAAGCTGCGTTCCGTCGCTGTCCCGCACCACGTCGGCGCCCCACTTTTTTGCAAGGCGCAGCGTAAGTTTTTCATAGCCGGCTTCGCCGGGAAGCGTGAAATCGCCCTTCGGCTTCCGCCGGCGCGTCGCTTCGGATTTTTGTTCCATAATTTATTCCTCCGCTTCGGCAAACACCAGCCGATACGCGCCGATTTTCACCGTATCGCCCGCTTTCGCGCCGTAAATGCCGCCCGTCGCGGGATTGTAAATCGTTACGTTCTTCGCCGCGACAAGTTCCGTTTCCTGCAGGTTGTTGTTGTAATACGCCGTAATGCCGCCCTCGTAACTTTGCCTGATAACGTTCTTCTTCGGCACAAGCAACACGCGTTTCTTTTCCTTGCGGCGGATTTTTTTCAATAATCCGGAAACGGTGATGCTTTCGCCGAAATCCGCCGTATAAACGCCGCAGTTTTCGCCCACCGCGATTTTCGTTCCGCCGCCCGTTTTCGCCGCGCCGTCGTAACAGGCGCAAGCCGCCGCGCCGGCTTCGCGCTCCTCTTTCAAAAACACGATTTCCGCGCCGTTTTCCGATAACGTTTTCAACGATTCCAGCGTTTCTTTCCGGATAAAATCGCATACGGGCACCACCACGCGGCGCATTTCCGCTTTCTTCGTTTTCGCGGCGTTCTTCGCCGCCTCCCGCAGCTGCGCGCCGTCCGAAAAGACGTATTCCTCGCCGCTAAGAAGCAAGGTTTCCGCCAGTTTTTTCAAGGAACGATCGAGCGCCGTAAGCACGACGTCGCGCGCGTATTTTCCGTTGTTGCACGGGGCGAATTTCGCCTGCACGTCCTCCAAAGCATAGTACACGCATGTGATTTTCTGGGTTTTTCTGCCCGAAAGAGCCGCGTACATTCTGCGCGCATAGGCGTTTAAATACAGCGACTGTTCGCGGGTGAGTCCGCCTTTGAACCGGGCGAGAGAAGCCACCGAGCCGCCGCGATAATCGCAGAGTTTCGGCAGGTAATAGCTGTTGATTTTGCGCGCGCCGAACATATATAAAATGCTCAGCGAACCCGCCGTGTTTTCAAACGCGTTTTTATAAAACGCTTCGGCGTTGAAAAACGGGCAGAATTCCACCATGAAGCCGTCGGAATTTTTCTTTTCGGCAATCATCTGCAGAAATTTCGGCGCGTTGAAATAAAAATCTTCGGGCGTGCATTGCAGAACGTCCATGCCGGGATAGCCCGCTTTTTCCAGAACGCGTTCGTAACTGCCGTAATTCGCCGCGTGTTCCCACACGTGTTCTTCGGCAAGATAATGCCCGGAAATTTTCGTGCCGTGCTTTTTTAAGTATTCGACTATCTGCCCCGTGTAATTTTCCGCCGCCAGCTCGCCGACGGTTTCGTAAAAATCCGTACGGATTTTCGGATACAGCGCGTCGGTTTCTTCGAATACGAGCGGCAGATACGGCAACAGCGAATATCCGCGGCGTTTTTGAAATTCTTTAAATAACGTACCCGTATACGGCGCGAGCGCGTAATTGAACGATTCGTGTTCGCGGGCGTAACTTGCCATCACGCTCGGCTCGTCCGTAAACACGGCTCGGGCGTTTTTGTAAGCGTTTTCGTCCGCGGCGGCAATCGGCGCGTACGCCACGTTTAAAAACCGTTTCACGGCGCGCTTATCCATAATATCGATGTAGCGTTTGCGGCTGGAAATATTATGCACCGTGTGCGCGCCCTCGTAGGCGGGACGAACGATGAACACATACGCCGCTTCGCCGGGCCGTAAGGATATTTTAACGCGTTTTTTCGAAAAAGGCAAGCTTTCCGCGGCAGAAATTTTCAAATAAGCTTCGCAATTATCCGAAAGATCGATTTTATACTTCGCCGCGTACGCGATTTTATCGGAATCGCCGTCGATGACGTACGTAAATTCTTTCGATTGCAGAAACGCTTCGAATTTGCGCATGTAAAACCCTTTCGCTTCCAGATTTTTATGCCCTTCCAGCGTGATTCCGCCCGCCTGACCGCTGGGATACCCCGTTTCGTCGTATATCCAGTATTCCAGTCCTTTTTCGTGCAGCGTGTTCACGGCGCTCACCAGTTCTTTTACGTTTTCCGGGTTTTGCGTGAAGCCGTTTATGCCCGGAACGTTGGTTACGGCGCCCGCAAAGCCGAAATCTTTCAGCGCCTCGCACGCCGCCGGAACGTCGCTGCCCGGAAGATTGTGCAGAATGGGATTGATCCCCGCCGACGGCGGCAGATGATCGAAAATTTTATCGTTCATAAATGTTTCCTTGTAGTTCGCGCAGGCGCTTTGACGGCGCTCGGTTAATCCTGCTTTTCGTAAATCATTACGCGGGTGATTTTATACGCCGCCTTTTCCGTCCGCCACGAAGTGCCTTCAAACCAGAACTCCGCTTCCTGCGGCAGATACACCGAAAATAAATCGCTTGTTTCTTCTTTGCCGTTCGTGCCGCGCACCACGGGGTTTACCGTTACCTGCATGTTTACGCGCACCGTCAGTTTGTATTGCGCCAGCGGATCGCCGTCCACCGCGTACGAAAACCGCATCGCGTATTCTTTCGCCGCGGGCAGCCGCACGGTGAATTTATCGCTTGAAAACGGCTTGTCGTACAGCGTTTTTCCCGCTTTCACCGATAAATCGCGGCGTTTGAAACCGCCCTTTTTAAACGTTTCGGTAAGCATGACGCAGCGCAGTATATTCGCCGCCGAACGGCGCAGATCGAAGAGCGTTAAATTGCCCTGATCGAGCTGCTTTTTCAGATCGTCTTTATACGTCGCGGCGTCCGGCACCACCATGTACAAATCGTTCTGCGCGCGTACGCCGGAAGCTAATTTCGTAACGTCGGCGTTTTCGTCCGCGCAGCCTACGCCCTTATCCAGCGCATCCGCGGAATCGCACGCCGCCCACCAGTCCGTCATCACCGCGCCGCAAAAGCCCCATTCGCCGCGCAGAATCTGCGTGGTAAGCGCGTAGGAATTGGAACAGTGCACGTTTGCGACGCGGTTATATGACGTCATGATATATTTCGCGTAGCCGCCGCGCACCGCGATTTCGAAGCCTTTCAGATATATTTCGCGAAGAGCGCGCTCGCTCATCTCTTCGTCCACCGAGCCGCGGCAGAGTTCCTGTTCGTTTCCCGCGAAATGTTTCAGCGTAACGAACGCGCCGTTTTTCGCCATGACTTCCGCCATCGCCGCCGCGTTTTCGCCGGAAAGAAGCGGATCTTCCGAATAATATTCGAAATTTCTGCCGCCTAAGGGGTGGCGGTGAATATTCATGCCGGGGGCCAGCGCCACGTCTACCCCGTGCAGAGCCAGTTCGCCCGCGAACCCCTCGTACACCGCGCCCGCCGCATACGGATCCCATGCGCAGGCAATCAGCGTGCCAGAAGGAATCTGCTGCGTTTCGATGGAACATTCCAGCCGCACGCCGCTCGGTCCGTCGCAGGTGGTGATGACGGGCACGCCCGCCTCCGCCCACACGGCGGATACGCCGCCGAAACAGCTTGCCGAGCCCGAAACGCTGCCTTTCACCGAGGACATGCCCTCGCCGCGCACCAGCATGCAAAGTTCTTCCGTCGTAAACTGCGCGACAAATTCTTCCGGCGTGGCTCTGCCGCTTTCGACGTCTTTTAATTTTATGCCTCGATTGCCCGTTACGGGCGCTTCCGCCGCCGCGCTTCTTTCGATGCGCACGGGTGATTTTTGCAGCGCCGCGGGTTCGAAAAAGTACGTTTTGCCGTCCGTCGTAGCCATTTTTTCAAACGGGAACACGGGTGCGAGGCACTGCGAACAGCGCGAAATAATCCGCAATTTATCCATACGGAAGGATAAGCATTTTTCCGCGTCGCGCACGTTTTCGCCCGCATAAAACGCGTATTCTCCCGCTTCCGCCACGTAGCAATACGCCGTGTTTTCGCCGTTTTCCGCGCCCGCGGCGCCCGTATCGTCGTACGAAGCAAGCGTGTAAAACGGCACGGAAATTTTGATTATCTGCGTGTTTCCGGGCTGCAGTTCTTTCGTCTTTTTAAACCCGCACAACACGCGCGCCGGCTTGCCCAGCCTGCCCTGCGGAGCGGAAAAGTACAGTTGCACCACCTCTTTGCCGCGTTCTTTGCCCGTGTTTTTTACGCGGAAAACAAAATTCACGGCGTCGCCGCACACCGCGGCGGTTTCGCAAACGATTGCGAATTGCGTGTAAGTTAAGCCGTAGCCGAACGGGAAAAGCACGTCGTCTTTCGCAAACGTTTCGAAATAGCGATAGCCCACATAAATATCTTCGGCGCGGAAATTGCGCACTTCGTTGCCGAACGCGGGTTTGCCCGTGATACGCGCGGCAACCTCCTGCGGGTAGCTTTCCAGCCGCGCCGCCGTATCGGCAAGCCTGCCGCTTGGCGGAATTACGTTGAAAAGCGCGTCCGCCGTGCCGCGCGCCCCTTCCTGTCCGCCCTGCCACACCAGCGCCAGCGCGGGAACGGAAAGTTCTTCGTGCCAGGAAAGATCGATTAAATTGCCCGAATTTACAAGCACCGCCGCCCTGCCCGCGAAATATCTGCAAATCAGCGCGATCGACTGCCGTTCTTCGTCCGATAAATACCAGTTGCCTTTTTCCGCCTTGCAATCGTATCCTTCACCGCAGATACGTGAGAGAATAAACACGGCTTTATCGTTCTTTTCCGCCGCGCGCTTTACCAGTTCTTCGGGTAAAAGCGGCTGTTTCTGCGAGGCGGGGTACGTCCAGCCGTCGCCCTCGGCGGGGTTTTCCGCGATAAAATCGCGATAAAACGCGGAAACCTCTTCGTCGAGCTGCGCACGGGAGGAAAATTCGTCGTAAAACTGCGTGATGTACGGGCAGTTGACTCTGCCGCCGGAACCGGAACCGCTTTTTACGTATTCGAACTGTCCGCGCGAAAACAAAGCGATTTTATCGCTGCTATTCAAGGGCAAAACGCCGTTTTCGTTTTTTAAAAGAACCATGCCTTCGGGGATCAATTCTCTGCAAGCTTTCTGATATTTTTCTACCTGAAACATATTTTTTTGTGTGATTGGTTGGATTGAGCCGTATTTTTCAGCCCGTTTGTCTGAATATTTTATCCTCTCTCGGCGGTTTCGCCGCCACTCTCCCCGAAGGGGAAAGCAGGAATTATCGCCTTATTGCAAGCCTTCCCCGTTTAACGGGGGAAGGCTTTTTGTTTTGTTTTACGCCTTAGGGTCAACGCAGGAATACCGCAGATTGTTATAATACATGATTGCGGGAGTTTCTTCCGAGCCGCCTTTGGGCGATAATCTCATAGCTCCCCAGAATCCGCCCTTGTTTCCCGTAGTAAGCATAAGCACCGCGGTGTACCATGTGTCTTTCTGCAAAGTATCTGCTTTGTTTCCGTCTTTATCGTAAAAACGAAGAATTTCCGCCGTCTTGCCCGAACCCGGGTGGAAGCCGTTCCACTTGCCTCATACGCCGTTGTTATTGTATGTGAACGTATAATTATAAGAAGGCAACGCTTCGCCCAAAGGAGCCGTTTTATCTATTGCGGTATCTTTGCAGATATTATCGTAGAACCCTACGCCCGTGGTTGCGCCCGTAAAGTACACGTCAAGCGAAACATATCTCACGCCTTTTATAAGTACTCTTTTGTTTTCGGCATCGCTGATACCCGCGAACCACAAGCCGGTATGCCAGGCACTGCTTGTTGTTTCAATCTTTTTGCTCCCCGCAAATTCGCCCTCCGTTACCTCGGTTTCCGAGGTAGCCGTGGTGTCGTTTACTTTCGCGAGGTCTGCATACGCCGCGGGGACGTCGAACGGATCCACCGCCTTGTTTTCGATTTTTACGTCTTTGAAGTACAAAGTGTTATTTGCGGGCAAATCCCAGTACATGCCGCCGAAACGCGCCGAATCGTGATAATTCGTATGCACGGGGAATGCCACGGTATACCACGTATTCGTATTCAATTTAAACGTTCTGTATCCGTTTTCGTCGTAATACGAAACTTTCGAATCATTGAGTTTATAGCCGTCTCCAACGCCGCCCTCGGAAGAATCGTACCAGTCTACGGAAACCGCCCATTTATTATCGCCGATAACGCCGTCGCCAAGTTGCGAAACAAGGTTGAACGCGCCGTACGTCGTATAATAAGCTTTCATCGTAACGTAGTTTACAAGGTGCACTTTGCTATCTTCGGGGACGGTTACGCCTTTCAGCACTTTATAGTTTTTCAGATCGCCGCTGGCAAGCTGAAGCCGCGTGCCCGTAAACTTGTAGGCGCCCGCGAACTCTTCGCCGTCCTCGACGGTTGCCGCGGTAATCGCGCCTGCGGAGGAGAACGGAATAAAGCCGTCCGCTTCGTAGTAACGCTTGATAGAAAGCTGCTGTCCGCGGTATACGGGCGTTGTCGCGGACGATAATTCTTCGCGCAGCGCATAGCCCTCTTTCGCATTGCTTTCCGCCGATAAATCGTATTTTTCGCCGATTTTCGCCGTTACCGTGTTCGTTTCGCTTACTTCCGTTTTATACGTGCCGACGGTGATATCTTCGAGATAATCGTTTGCCGTAATGTTTACGGAAGCCGTTTTCAGCGCGACGGCGTTTTCAAGATAGTTCGTGCGGACGTAATTTTTCGCATCCGTATCGGTAACCGCGGCATCGGAAACGTATTTCGCCGCCACATAGTAGGCGGAGCGGGTGTTGTTTTCCGCGTCGCCGCCGAAATATTCCGCAAATTTGTATTGCGGCGTTTCTTCTCCCTTCACGGTGTATTTCACGTAGCCGCGCCCCACGAATCCGCGCGTAAGATTGCCCGCTTTAATTGTGTGCATATACCCGCTGAACACGTAATAATTTTCCGCGTTTTCAATACCGAGATTCGTTTCGGATGCAAGCGTAAGCGCCGTTTCCGTTACGTTGATGGCGGCATATTTGCCCTCTGCCGCATTTTCTTCGTTGAATACGTATTTCGCATTTGCGCCGAATAAGTTTTCCGCATTGAATTCCGCGGCTTTCACGTTTTCCACGGGCGCAATCAGCATGCCCCATTCGATACTTTCGTACAAGTCGGCATTCAGTTGGGTATAATCCGTTTTCGATACCTGCATGGTAAAGCGCAAACCCGTTTCCGTAAAATTTTCATCCGTGCCGATACGCATGGAAGCGCCTTTCGCCATGGTTAAAGCAATGTCGTCAAACGTTTTCGTACCCTTTTCGTCGGCATTCGCCAAAGCTACTCCGCCACCTACCAAAGAAGCGGCGAGAAACGCGAAAGCGCTGCAGATAAGTCCTTTGTTCTTCTTCATTTTCCTTTATCCTCCCTTATTCGTTCGCTCCGCTCTCGTCGGTGGAAGCAGAGTCATTGAAAATGTCCCGATAGCCCTTTTCGCTTACCGCTAACGTGCCGCTGGTTCTTACCGCGTCGCTTTCATTGAAAACGATTGCGACGAGGCGTGGTGTGGTGTAAAGTTTCATATTTTCCTCCCGTTTTGCCTTCCGGCTATTTATTTTTGTGCCGCAGGTTTTTATGATCCGCGGCGTTCGTGCCGAAATTTTGCCTTATTCAAGCCTTTCCCACTTGGGAAAAGACGGCAAGGCATAACTTTGATGAATGATAGAGGGGCAACGGTGTTTTTTCGCTGATTTATTTTTAATTTCAAACAGACTTTCGGCTGCCCCTCATCAGTCAACTTCGTTGACAGCTTCCCCCCAAGGGGAAGCCTCAACTATTGCCGCATATTGATTATTCCGCGTAAATGTTGGTATTGCCGTAATCGGCGTTGCGCAGGTACACCGTTGCGTTCGAAGTTGCCGAAGTATCGAATTCGAAGAACATTCTCAACGTGCCCCACGTTTTGTTCGGCACCCCTTTCACGGGTACCGCCATTTTATACCAGGTTTCGTTCTGCACCGTGGTTACGGGGTTGCCTTCCATATCGTAGAACAGCACAACGCCGTCCGTCTTATCCACGCCGATCGTGCGGGGATCGTTGTAGTTATCTTTATTTGCCATAAAGCCCAGCTGATCCTGCGTGTTGAAGGTTGTAACGTCTTTCATGTAAATTTCCGCAAACATGTACTTCGCGGTGTACACGGGCGAAGAAGTATCGCCGAGAATCAGCGCCGACTTCCACGAGCCGCTCATGTTCAGCGTGAATTTGTAGGAATTTTTAAAGTCGCCCTCGGTAATCAGTTCTTTTGTGCCGCCCGAAGGATCGCCGAACGTTACCTGCAGGTATTCGTCGGCGTCTCTGGGAACGTCCGCCGGCTTCGTGTTATGATAGCTTAAATCTTTGAGATACGCCACCGCTTCTCCGTCTCCGTCGCCTTTCAGCAGCCGATAGTAAATCGACGACCAGTTTGTGGGTTTCGCCGCATATTCCACGGGAATCGTAAGCGTGTACCAGGTATCGGTTTCGATATAGCGGGCGTAAGTGCCGTCCTCTTTCATCAGATATACGTTCAGCGCGGTTTTCTTGCCCGGCGTGAGGTTGGCGGTGTACTGCTTCGCGCCCTTTCCGTCGTTGCACCAGGACTGTACCGCGATGCCGCCGAAGTTGCCCGTTGCGTACATTTTAAACGAAATGTAATGGTAGCCTTTATCGTAGAAATCACCCGCGGGGTGGAACGCGGAATCGTGAATATTGCTGAATTTCAAGCCGTCGTTCCAGCGCTCTTCCGCGTCGATAATCGCGGAGGTGAGCGACGAAGTATATTTCACCGAACCCGCAAACTGCTCGCCGTCGGCGGATTTCGCAAACGACACGCTTTCGTACACGCCGTCCGCAATATAATAATCGGATACGGGGCGTTCGCCGTCGAATTCCGCGGGAATATACGAATTTGTTTCGTAATAGCGGACGTTATCGATATACGCCGTTTCGTTCGCGCCCGTAAGCGCCACGAAAATAGACGCGCGCGACCAGCCGGAAATCGGCTGATAGGCGTCGCGGAACGCCAGCGACACGGTTACCCATTCGCCCTGCGGCAGGGTGTACAGGCGCTTGCCGTCTTTTATCACCGCGATGTATTTATCCGTTTCGAGCGACGTACCGACTTTTTTGCCCGCCGTTAAACGAATGGTTTTCGAATACAGCCAGTGCCCCATCGTAAGGGAGAGTTCCAGCGCGTTGTCGGTGTAGAAATCGAATGTGAGATAATTGCCGTGCTCGGTTAAATTGAGCATGCCCACGCCGATGTTCGAATCGTCCGACGGCACAACGACCAGCTGATTGTTCCAGCCGCTTGCCTTGCCGGGGGTAACGTATCTGTAAGCATTTGTATGTACGCCGTCGTCGGTAACGCCGTCTACGGCGCCCGCCTTCTCGTACGTGGTTCCGGAATCGACGCCGTGCACGTGCAGTTCTTCGTTGGTTGCCTGCACGAAGCCGTCTTTCTGTTCGTACGTGCGGGTTTCTTCGGGCAGGAACTCGCCGTCCAGATAATAGCGGATATTATCGAAATACGCCTGCGCACCCGTCTGCCCGCTCGTGAAGAAGAACCCAACCACCGCGTTGGGATAGTTGAACGCGTAGTATTTCATGTCGTACACCACGCGCACCCACTGTTCTTTGCGAAGCACGTTTGTTTCTTCCCATTCGCCCTCGCCGTTCTGCTGCAATATGCGCAGATAGCTGCGATGGAAATACTGATTGAAGTCGATAAATTCGCACAGCGCGCCCGGATGAGAAGCGTCGCCGCCCGAACCTACGTACAGTTTTGTATAAGGTTTATGATATTCTTTGCCGTCTGCGGTAATCACTTCGCCGTCTTTATAATACAAATCGTAAGCGAAGTATCTGTAGCCTTTGCGGTACGCTTCCACGAAGTTGGTGCCGTATTCGCTTACCAGAATCCGATGCCCCCACATTTCCGTTTTCGCGTTGTCCTCGTTGTTGATGTAGCCCAGCGTGAGTTTGTACATATCCGCAGAGCTTCTGCCGCCGATTTCGCCCGTTTCCGCCTCGTACGTGGTGATTTTTTCCACGCCGTCGGCATGATCGACGGCGCCGACGGGCGAGGGCGTAAACGATTCTTTCACGTAGTTTTCGTGAATGATTACGGGAAGTTCGCCGTACACGGAAGGATCTGCCGTATACGTGGCTTTAATGGTAGCCGCGCCCGATTTCAGCGCCTGTACGGCGCCGCTTTCCGATACGCTGATGTTGCCCGCGCCGGAAGTAACTTCGTACATTACGGCGGCGTTTTCCACCACGTGCCCCGCCTTTACCACTTTGGGCGTGATCTGCGCTCTGGAAAGTTTGGAATCCGCCTGATAAATTTCAAGCGACGTTGTATTGAATTCCAGTACGTTTGCGGGTTTTACGGCTACGTCGAACAAATCCGCGCATTCGTAACCTTTATAAACCAGCGTAACGGCAAGCTGCGTTTCGCCAAGCGCAAGCCCTTCGATTTTTCCGTTTTCGTACGATACGATGCCGCCGCCGATTTCTTCCGCTTCGTATTGCGTAACGTCCGCGGGCATCTCTTTATCGAGATACATCACGCTGACGGGAAGATCTATCGCCACGCCGAGATACACGGATGGATCGGGCATGGAAAGTTCCGGCACGGCGCCCGAATCGCGCACTTTTACGGAAAGTTTCGCCGACGTTTTTCCGTGCTTTACGGTAAGAGTTACGTCGGTGGTTTTTTCCGCCTTGCCCGTGGAAATCACGGTGCCGTTTTCATAACGCACCAGATCTTCGCGATCGGACGTTACGGTAAGCGAAGAAAGATCTACGCCGTCTTTTACGGGCAGCGCGCATTCTTCGTATCTGTCCAGCCAGAGTTTCGTTTCCGCAAGCAAATCGCCGGAAACGTCTGTTGCCGAGCAGGCAACCGCGCCGAACAGCAGTGCGCCCGCACCTGCGCCGAGTATGGCGAATACCATTCGTTTCAGATTTCTTTTCATCTTGTTTTATCCCCTTTTAATTGCTTTTTACCGTGCAGAACGCGCCCATGTAGCCCGTTTTCCGAACGTCGGTGCCCTCAAAATCGTACTCGTTCATCACGGGAGCAAGCTTGCCTTTGGCAAGAAGTTCGGCGCTTGTTACTTTAAACGCCGCCGCGGCGCTAAGCCCGTTCTTCGCTTCCGCGCCCGCAAAACCGGGATCGAGGAAGTATGCGTTTTTGCTGATATACGACGTGGCGTTCAGAACGCCCTCTCTGAATTTTTCGTTGAAACCGTAAAATACGTTGCCGTCGAACACGCACGTTTCCGTTTCGCACAGCGCCACGTCCAGCACCGTATCGGCGTCGCCGCGGGCATAGAAAATATTGTTGCGAAAATTCCAGTTACGCGCTTCCGCCATATAACCGTTGGTAGCGGAAAGGAACATTTTCTGGTTTTTCACGTCGCCCGGAAACACAACCACGTTGTTATCGAAATCCAGCGAGCCGATCGTCGCCTGAAAGCGCACTACGGCGCCCTTGTTATCGGCGAATACGTTGTTTCTGAGTTTGTTGTTTTCCCAGTGCGCGGAAACTTCTTTACGGATGGGCAAGCCGTCCTCGTCCAGCACGAAATTTCCGTTCTTGTCGTACTGAAGCTCCTCGGTGGAAATGCTGCACAGCAGAATGCCGCCGCCCGCATTATGGTGCGCGTAATTATACCGGAACAAAACGTTTGAATTGCCGATATCGATATCGAATCCCTGACCGTCGCCGCAGCCGTTATCGAGGTGCGTATACGCCGATTCGTTGTACTGCATCACCAGATCTTCGCACGAATGCGGCCAGATGCCCACGTTGTAATAACCGCTTCTGCCGAGATAGGAAGCGTGATAGGACGTATTGCGTTCGATATAGCTGTCGCGTGCGGACAAAAGCACGATGGAATCGCCTCCGCAATACGAAAGATCGTTGTCGCGGACAACGAAATTCCGCAGCGGATAATAGCCGTACTCCTCGCCCGTTTCTTCGTCTTTACAGTACTTGCCTTTGCCGAAATCGTGTCCCGGTCGACGCGACCAGGTGGAATCGAGGAACATGCCGCTTCTTGCCACGCGCTCCACGGTGTTGTTTTCTATCCACACGTTTTCCAGCCAGCTGGCGCCCTGAAATTCGTCCGTAGGGCTGGAACAGAAAATGCCGCCGGAGCCGTAATCGTAGCGCGAATCCGGGCAGATCTGCTGCACCTGCGTGCTTGTAAGCGTTTTCGTAAGCGTTTCGGGCATAGCGTTTTCCTCCAGCCCCAGCGCTTTAGTATCCCAGACGTAGTTGATATCGTGAATGTAGCAATCGGACACCACGATGTTTTTCATCGCGCCCGCTTTTACCGTCGTCATATTCACGCCGCGTTTCGCTTTTTGCGCCGTAATTTCAAACCCGCTCACGCGGACGTTGCCCGCCTTGATTTCCACGCCCGTGCCGTCCTCGTCGGGCACGATTTTCGGGTATTGTTTTTCTTCCGCCGTTTCGTCGGCGCCGTAAACGCCCACAAGCAACGGCGTTTCTTCCGCCGCTTCGAAATTTTCCAGCGTCAGCGTGCCGTAAAATGTTGTTCCCGCTTTGAAAAGCAGCTTCACGGGCTTGTTTTGCGTAACGCTTTTCGCAATCGCGTTCGCTTCGGAAAGCGATTGTTTCGCGTTTTCGGCGCTTGCGCCGTTATTCGCGTCGTTGCCCGCTTCGCCGTCGAAATAATACACCGCGTACTTCGCTTCGTTTTCCGCAGTGATTGCCGCGTAATCGGGCGAAGAAAGTTTGCCGATATATTCGGTTGCCGCGGGCGCGGGCGTATCGCCGCCGTCCTGTTTACCGTCGTCCGGGGCGGGATGATTCGCCGCGCACGAACACGACAGCAGCAGCGCCGCGGCAAGCGGCAGAGCCATACGAAATTTGTTTCTCATGATTTTCTCTCCTTGAAATTTTTTAAGGCCGCGTTTACAACCCCACGGCATTGTTGCGTTTTTCGCGCACGGGAAGCGCGGCGTACGCCACGGGCAACGCGATCAGTGTAAGGTATAAAATCCGGTCGCACGGGAAGCGGCAACGCCATTCTTCAAACACGGCGAGGGAAGATTTTACGTTCCCCAGATAAAATACAATCAACGCCGTGCCCGCAGGCACCCACATAATTTGTTTCAGGCACGGCGCGTCGATCTCGCCGAGATGCGTTTCGCCCCACTTCGCATAGATGAACGCAAGAATACACACCGCCGTTTCCACAAGAACGCTTTTAAAAAGATTCTCCACGGGGATGGACATCACCTTAAAGCCTTTCGTGGTTTTGTTGGCGAACGTAAAGGCGTAAAACGGAATGAAATAATACGCCCACTCCTTACGCCCGCGCCGCTTCGCGAAAATCGCCACGCCCGCGCCGAACGCTTCTATATATGCCAGAAATACAATCCAGAGCGTCATAGCCGTTCGCTCTCCTTAATTTTTCTTATCTTTGCGCGCCTTGATTAAAAGGTACTGATCGGTCATCTGTTTTCTCACCGCTCCGCTGGCGGCGATAAAGGCGGCTCTGTTTTTTTCGTATACCGTGCGTTTGCCTGTTTCGTCCATCGTCGTAGGATCCCATTTGCCGTTCCAGGCGTTGTTTACGTCCGCATAAACGATGTTCGTCGCCGTGTTGTACTGCGCCTTAGCGTCGTCTTTCAGCACGAAAAGATAATCGATCGTATCGTTCTTCACATAGTTGTCCCGATCGCCCGCCACGTCGTTGATCCAGCGGAGTTCTTCTTCGGAATAGCCCTTGTACGTCAGGTTGGAAATGTTCTGATTTTCAAGCAGCGTTAAAATGCCCGAATACGGCGGAGCGGTAAGGTAGCTTTCCTTGCCCGCGGGATAAGAATACGTGCCGTCGCCGTTGTTCACCCAGTGCTCGCCTTCGATGCCGTAGCGGCAAAGGTTGTAATTATCTTCGCTTTCGAACACCCAGTTTAAAAACTTCAGCACGTCGTCCACGTTCTTTGAATTTTTCGAGAAACACGCGGCGAACACGGCGCTGGTGTTTCTCATGAATCCTTTTCTCGCATTGCCGCTTTCGTCCTTGGGGCATTCGTCGGCGTTTCTGTGCGCGCGGAGCGCGGGAAGCACCGTGAACGTAGCCGAAGCGTCCTCCGCCTGCGTTTTTCTCGCCACCTGAATCAGGTGCTGCACGGTGGGATCTTCCACAAACACGCTGGTTTTTCCCGCAATGAATTCCGTTTCCGCTTCTTCCAGAAGCACGCCGTTCATCTTGGGATTGAGAATTTTTTTATTCACCCATTCGTATTCGCGCTGCAATACGGCTTCGTATTCTTTCGTGCCGGCGCCCTGCGTTACGAACGTTTTTTCGGCGTCCTCGCCCGAAAGCCCGATTTCGCTGCCCTTTCTCAGCGTAGAAGTGAAATACCCCGCCTCGGTGTACGCGCCCAGCGTAAGCGCCTTTTCGATATCCCACGAAGCGCCCGATACGGTGTACGCGCCCACGTTTTCAAACGAGTTGATCGCCACGCACATATCCGCGAAATCGTCCAGATTATCCACAAGAATATAATTCTTTCCCGTTTCGGGGCACACCGTGTTCGTTTTCGCCGCGTCGTCCGTATAACCCGCTTTTTCCATGCGGTCTTTTCTGACGAGAATACCGAATTTATAGGGGCTGATGACGGAAGGGATACCCACCACCTGATTATCCGAAGTGGTAAGGCTCCACAACGGGTCGCCTGCGATGTATTTCACCAGATTTTTCGCGCGGCTGTAAAGGCGGGTGCGGATATCGTAATACGCGTCGTGATCGATTAAATAATCGTCGACGCCCACGCCGCCACGGGTGTGCGAAACGATTACGTCCACCGAACCCGAAGAAAGCGCCGTGCCCAGCTTCGAACGCATATTTTCGCCGAGGTGAGAAATCTGGAAATCGAGCGATACGCCCGTTTCGTCGTAATATTTCTGTTCCACGTAATCGATCACGCGCTCTTCGTCGGAACCCGCAGCCCACGTGAATTCACTGGAACCGCCCGTATAAACGGAAATGGTTTTTCCGAGGGGACGTGTGCCGTCGCTTCCGCCGTCATCAGGTTTTTTTTCCGGATTGCAGCCGCCGAAGCCCATACCGAGAGCCAGTACGCCCGCCGCAATGATTGCAGATACTTTTTTATTCATCTTTTTTTCCTCCGAATAAAATTTTAAGATTTGTGTATATTCAAGGCATTCCGCCCGTTTTTTTATCAGCCTTTTTCCGCGCCCGCCGTAATTCCGCCCACAAAATACTTCTGCAGTATCGGCGAAACCAGAATCAGCGGCAAAATCACGATGACGATGCCCGCGTTTCTCGCCGAAGTGAGCGGCGCGTTGGCAACGCTGCCCGAAGCGTGGCTTGAATAAAACGCCTGCATGTTATCGATCATCTGTTTGAGCACGTGCTGCGCAAGCTGCAGAGAAGTGTGCGTGGCTTCGAGATACAAAACCGACGGCAACCAGCTGTTCCATTTGCCTACAAACGTGATCATGCCCACCGTGAACATCATCGGCAACGCAAGCGGCGTGTACACGCTCCGGATTTGCTGAAAATCGTTGGCGCCGTCCAGCTGAGCCGCCTCGCCCAGCGAGGGGGAAAGCCCGTAGAAATAATTGCGCAGCAGCAGAATATTGTAAGCGCCTATGCTGCCCGGAATAATCAGCGCCCAGATGGTATCGTACAGTCCGATGCCGCGGATGACGAGGTAGGTGGGAATCGTTCCGCCCGAAAAGAACATGGGAATCATAAAGAACACGTTGAAAAACTTTCTTCCCACCAATTTTTTGTTGGAAAGCGCGAACGCCGCCCACGTACAGCCGAATACGGAAATCGCCGTTGCCGCCACCGCCACTGCAACCGTTACGAACAGCGCGCGCAGGAACGCGTCGCCGATAGAAAACAGAAATTTATACCCGGCGAACGTGAATCCGCGGAAAAAAATCGAAAATCCCTCGCGCATCAGAATAGAATTGCTGCTCAGCGAAGCCGTTACGATCAGCCAGAACGGCAGAACGAACAACACCGTAAGCAAAATCATAATCAGCGCGTTCACGATATTGAATACGGATATTTTTTTGGTTACTCTGCCCGATTTCGTCATAATATTCCCTCGTTATCTGTTTTCTTTACGATCCGATTGGTAAAAATCACCAGAAGCAACCCGATGACGCCCTGTATCAGTCCGCACGCCGTAGCGATAGAAAATCCGCCGCCGCCCAGTACCGAATTGTAGGCAAGCGTACCTACCACGCTTGTGGTGGGGTATAGTATATCGAGACTGCGCGTCATGGCGATGATCTGTTCGTAATTGTCGCCCATAATCGACGAAATATCCAGAATCAGCTGCAACATCATCACGTTCATTACGCCCGGAATCGTTACGGTAAACGCCTGACGGAATCTGCCGCCGCCGTCTATCGTGCAGGCGTCGTACAGCTCGTCGCTGATGCTGCCGAGCGCGGACATATAAATCAGCGTGCCCCAGCCCATGCCCTTCCATAGCGACGAAGCCGCCAGAATCCACCACCAGTAATCCGGTTCGCCGTAGAAATCGAAGCTATGCCCCAGCGTTTTTACGAATATTGCGTTCAGCGTGCCGTTTTCGCCCAGCAGGTTGAACGCCATGCCGCCCACGGCGATCCACGAAATGAAGTTGGGGATATACGAAATCGTCTGAATCACCCCTTTCGCCCTGCGGTTTTTCACTTCGTTCAGAAGCAGCGTGAACACCAGTATCAGGGGAAAATTGGTGCCGATTCGAATCAGCGATATGTAAATGGTATTGCGGAACATCCGGTACGAGCCTCTGATCTGCGCGTAAAAAATCTTTCTGAACGTTTTCATTCCGATAAATTCGCTGCCGAACACGCCGTCCAGAATCTTATAATCCTGAAACGCGATCACCAGCCCGAACATGGGCAGATAGCAGAAAATCAGCACGTACAAAAATGCGGGAAGCAATAACAGATACAAGAGTTTGTGCTGGCGGATTCCCGTGCAGAAATCGCCCTTTAAAAACTTCTTCCAGCCGCGCGCCAGAACGCTTTGTTCCTTTACTCCGCGCACCGTGCACATCTCCGCCTGCGCCGCAGAAGCCTCGCTTATCTCCGTTGCCGGCGTAAGCGCGACGGCCGCTCCGCCGCCCGCAGCGCCGTTCTTCGCACCGCACGGAACGCTTCGAACCGCGCCGTTTGCACTCGCGCCGCCGCACGCATTGCCGCCCGGAACGTTTCCGCGCGCGCCGTTTGCCGCGGCGGGGGCAAC